>ERZ1034361.76-NODE-76-length-69642-cov-11.740545_pt1 | contig 69642 bp, 63 predicted proteins | sample MGYA00520617_ERZ1034361 | MGnify/ENA primary metagenome ERZ1034361 (study PRJEB33736, sample SAMEA104284507) | Azolla filiculoides | biome: Urban; feature: Water surface; material: Ditch water | place: Netherlands | collected 2015-10-28 | depth 0-0.1 m ... | reverse complement strand
GTAGCCTCAAATCCAGTATTTGCCGCATTGCGCAATAATACTGCAACGGTTGCAGTAGCGTAATTGGTCACTGCTAAATCGAGTTTACCATCGCCATTAAAATCCCCAACACTCACTGACTTATTGCTGCCGGCTGTTCCTGCGGCATAATTCACTTTTGCACCAAACCCCGTATTCGCTGCATTGCCCAATAATACCGAAACTATTGCATTATTGTGATCGGTGACCGCTAAATCAGCTTTGCCATCACCATTAAAGTCCCCCACGCCCAACGTAGCATTGTAAGCTGCTATTCCTAGAAAATAATCTGTTTTTGCATCAAACCCCGTATTCTCAGCATTGCGCAATAACACTGAAACAGTCGCAGAATAGGAATTGATAGTTGCTAAATCGAGTTTACCATCGCCATTAAAATCCCTTAGGTTTACTGAAGCAGGGTTGTTATTTGTAGCATAATCCACTTTGGGTAGAAATGATTTAGTTACATCATAGCCCGCGCCTGTGCCAATCATTAAAGCAACACTTTCGTTAGGCTCTGAAAAGAGGGTATCAGTGAGCGCATTAACATTTAACGTTGCTGAAGTTTGCCCTTCAGCAATGACAAAACTACTACTTGTCACTAAGCTGGTATTTGTCCCTGCTGAGACCGTGTAATCTGTGTTAGGTATCGCAGAACCTGAAAGTGTGTAATTTACCGATAAACCACCCACAGGGGCGGCTTGGTCTAAACTGATGGTAAAACTACCCGCTGCACCTTCTGTGGTATTACTACTGGCACTCACTACCACATTAATCACAGGGGTGACAGCAACGGTGGCTTGCACGGCTGTGGCGGATTTAAAACCTAGATTATCCATTGCTACTGCGGTAAAAGCGTTGAATGTGCCATTAGCATCCGCCGCAGGTGTCCAGTAGGCTTGATGCGTTGCATCAATAAAGCTGCTGTAGTACTTATCTAAAAGAATTGCGGTCGCAGCCGATGTGCCAATTTTAAGTGTGCCTGAACTAACCGTTTTCACCACAAATGCAGTGACTGTGCCGTCGGCATCGGCTTCATTGCCTTGTGTTTGCAAATTGGCAAAGGCAATCGGAATTTCTGTGTCTTCCTTACCTGCTGCAACGGGGGCGGCAAAAGCGGTGAATGTGGGGAAGCTGTCTTGAGTGACAGACAAGGTGTAAGTACCTATTCCGGAACTAAACGCCCCTGCTGAAAGATAATAAAGCCCCGTGCTTGGTGCAGTAAAAAAAAGTTGTGAGTTACGACCAGTACCTGAATCATCATTGAGAGTGTTTAGTATAAGTGCTCCGGCACTGTCGTAAATCCCCGAAAAAACAGGATCGCTTAATGTTCCTTTGTTGGTGTCAAAACCTTCCAAGTTAATAATATAACCCATTCCTGCCACTAAGCTCACTTTAAACCAATCTCGGTCGGCAGCCACTTCAATGTTGCCTGTGACGGAGCCGCCGACGGTAACTTTGCCGGTGGTGCTGGTGTCTGCTGTGTAATCGTCTGCCATAATCTTATCCTCAGTCGTGTAAAAATATTTATTAGCGTGCTGATGTTACGCAATCAGTTTTTTATCTACGATAGTTTTTGTGCCTTTCGTGGACAAGTCAGTAAGGGTGCGTAAAATCCGTTAGAGCGTTTAGTTTACTGCAAAATCATCGCTTTAGCTGTTAAATTTCCACAAAAAAAAACCGCTTTTAGTGATTACCAAAAGCGGTTTTAAGTGGGAATATAGCTAACACATAATAAAATAGACTTTTTTTAACTTTACTAATCAATCAGTTATAAAAAAATCAATTTGAAAAGTATTCTTTTAAACTGTTGATTTTATTATCCGCTGGAGTACAAAACATGTTTTGCACTCCAGTTTTTGATCTATAACAATTTGATATATAAGAATATTTTACTAAAACAAGTCTAATGATTAAGACCGTTGTGTATAGTCTCAACGACTGCCATCGAAAAGGGTTTAATTACCAAACACCTCATGCAGTGTTTTTGAGCAATTTGAGCAATTTGAGCATCAAGCCGCATAATAGTTAGAATTGCAGTGATGAGTTGAATCCACCTCAAGCAAACAAATAATTTTTCAAATAATTGTCTGTCCACTCTTCTCCAAAACTGCGATTGAGTAGCGGAACACCGGGATAATTTAAACGATGTAAATCTTTGTAATGTTGTAGTTTTTGCGCATGAATCAAAGCTAAATCTTCTGTGCAGGTTTTTGGCGTAGCAAATAAATGAATTAAGCCTTGCCAAATTTGCAGATGCAGCTGCATCAATTCCTCTAATTGCGCTACAGAAGGTGAGCGGACAAAAATATCATTGCCAGAACGCGATTCCAAATACCATGCTGACATATCCGTTTCTGGTGATAAATAGCCAATTTTTCCTCTTGCCTGTTGCAATAATTCTGTGACTTCTTTATCACCTTCATTTGCTAATAAACATTTAGCATCAATCACCGCCACAATCGGCTTTTCAGATAAACAGACAAACTCAGCTGCATAAACAGGTGTGTAAGTTTTTATCTCAGGAAAAAATAGGAAGTTTGCAATTTCAATTTTTGCAGAACTGACTGAAGCGGAGCGTAATTCACCAATACCAGCCACTTTTAAAAACTGATTTTTCAAACATAACTCGCCTTGCTGTTCTGCGCGACTGATTTGTGCAATTTCAGGCGGTAGCTGTTGCAACTCTGGTGATAACGGCTGCAATAGCGCGAGGGTTTGAGTAATGACATCTGAAAATTTATTCATTTTTTTTCGCTAGTTCTGTTTTCTTTTCTTCCATCCGAATCACACGCTCTGTTTTTTCTAACGCTAATCTTTCTTTTCGACTTTCAATCCGTTCTATGCGTTCTGCTTTTTCTATTTCAAATTTTTCGCGTTTTAATTTTAAAGTCTCATACTCTTTATAACCTTGCGCAGTGAATATCAGAGCGGTAATACAAACTATTCCGGTGATTAACTTGAAGGCAATTGATTTTAGCTGTTTTAGCATATTGTGAGTTTTGAATTATGTGCTTTGAGTGTTATCAAAGCCGATTTCTTGTTCAAACCATTTTGCAGCGGCATAACTTGTGGTGCTTAAGATTGCATGTGGATTTAGAAACTTCATTGTTTTTAACAAACAATCTTGTTCCGGCTGATAATAATGAATGAGTGCGCTAAGAACAACGCAAGCTGAGCGTCCAATACCCTGATGGCAAAAAACATAACACGGCGTTTCAATTTTTAGCCAATCTATCAATTGTTGAACCGCGCTAAAAAATTGCGCTCTTTCTATATCGCTGGTTTGTTCACAATAGAGATTGCTATCAACACTGCTAATCTGTTCTTTAGAAATAGCAACTGCGGTGGAAAATACATCTTTAAAGGTAAATTGAACAATTGTGAAATCGGCTAATTTTTCAGCACTATACAGCTGAAATAAATCAATTCCACTGACATTCAGCAGATGAGTAACTCCTTGTTTTTTCAACTCTATCAGTTTTTCAGGGGAAGGAAATTCACCTTGCGCTAAAAACTGAATGACTTTATAAACCATTATTCAACCCATAACCGCGCATCAACGATTACCGAGTCAAAATAAGCGTATCGCTCTTCGCTGTCGGTAACTTGGCGGCTGCTGTGATTGCATAAATGAAAACCGCCCCAGCGTTGTGAATTGAGCTGCTGATTTTTGCTCAATAGCTCGGTGAGCTGAGTCAAAGCAACGCCGGGCAAGTCTGCTATATCCCATAAAACATGAAAGGTATCGACATAATCATACAAATCGCTAAAGTTTTGCGCTTCTGCATAATGAATTAAAACAATAACTTGCTGGCAAGTGCTGGGCTGACTCAATGCAGTGATTAACGCTGTGATTTGATTTAAACTTGAAATCGCAGGTTTGGAAGCAAATACGATAGGAGCTGGCAAATGCGAACTTTTTTGCGCCAGCAGTTGAAAAATATCTTTTTGTTTCGATGAAAAAAGCTTCATTAAGCCTGTTTTTTCCGGTTTAGGTGCAGCTAATATTTGCGTTAAACACAGATTTTTATCTTGTTTGTTTGGCAGAACCTGCGACAACACACCATTGCTAGAAAATTCAACCAAAACGCTGTCAGCAAAATCAAGATTTTTTATCTGTTTTAACAATAACGCCGTCCAAGGGTGTGAGTAAAAAATACACTGTAAAGGTTTCGCATTAAGATGAGACATGCAATTATTCTCCGTCTGCTTTAAAGCAAATTATTTGGTGTTTTTGATTGGCGCAGCGAATGAAAATAACCAGCCAGCGATGATTTTCACTCAGTTGAAAAGCTTCAATAACTAAGTTAGTGGGCAGTTGCGCAATCAGTTTAGGGGTTAAATCAATGCTGCACATATACAACTGATGGTGGCTATTGAGCCAAAATACGGTGTTTTGTGTTTGGCAATACTGCACAATTTCTTCATTGGAAAAACTCAGATAACGCGGTTCGTGCTCTAAACGCAAACAACTTAACCAATAACGCGCACTGTTTTCTATATCTAAGGTGAGTGCTAACAAACTCTGTTCGGCGGAAGCCATCGCCAGAATAGGCCCTTGCAATTGCCATTGTGCCAGTACCGCAGTTTTTTCATCACGCAAAATTAATTCTTGATTGGTCGTTCCGCCGCTTAAGCAGAAATTGCCGTTTGCTAAAATACAAGCGATTGGATTGGAAAAATAATGCGGCTGAGAAAATTTATAAATTTGTTTGCTGTGCAAATGACAATACACGGTGTCATATTTGCTACGCAGTAATAAATAATCGCCACTGATTTGAAAATAGCTAATATTTTTATTAAAGCTATAAATCAATTGCCGCTGATAGCTGCGCAAATCAAACTGAAACACTTTCACCGAACTGGTATAAAAAAAACTGTCAGATTGTTGCTGCGTTACGCCATTTTTTAATACAACGTCCTGTTTATTGTTGTCTGGATTAATCAAATCAATGTGGCTGTCGTGTTCCAAACCGACGATAACTTGATTGTTGACTTCAAACAGCAACAATTTATTCGGCTGTCCATTGCTATTGAGTTGATACTGCTGCGCAAATCCGGTCGGGACAATCTGTTGCGTATTTTGGATGACTTGCCGATTGCTGATTTTCACAGGTTCAGCAATTCTTTCACCTTGCCGAATCGCACTGAGAATAACTAACGCGGTTTTAGCGTCCGCAATGCGTAATTCTGGGTCTTTTTCTAGCAGCCGTTCAATAAAATCGCGCAGCGGCAAATCAGTTATTTTTTCTAAATCAGGTAATTTGCTTAAATGCGCTCGTTTGATTTCATCGGGCATTCCTAAAAACGGGCGTTCTCCCGTTAGCAATTCAAACGCCACAATTCCTAAGCTGTACAAATCGCTGTTATAAAAAAAACGGTCGTACAAGCGTTCAGGGGCAATGTAAGCCGGAGTGCCTACGCCATAACGTGATTCTTGCGCCTCTCGCAGCGAACACGTTGCACCTAAATCACCTAATACAAAACGCGGCGGCTGTGCTGGGCTTAAGCGTAAAAAAATATTGCCGGGTTTAATATCGCAGTGAATACGTTTGTTTTCATTCAGATACTGCAATGCCTGTAAAACATCTTCTAAACAGCGATAGCAAAAATCAGCATCAGCTTTGCCATGCGCTGATAACCACTGTCCTAACGTTCCATCGTGAAAAAACTCATGTACCATGCAAGGGCGATTATCACCTAAGTAAAACGTATCTAAACAGGTCACAAGATTAGGATGATCTACACCAAATCCCGACATTTCGCGTAAATACGCGCCTTGTGCATCGGTTTCAAAACATTTTAAAACGACTTGTCGGGTTTGGTCTTTCGCAAATGCCCGATACAGCGTACTGTGTGGGCTTTCGTAGATAATTTCATCAAAACAATAATACATCATCTGTTTATAAGACGCGTAAGCGACCTAAAGCGTCTTCAACATCAACAGATTTGGAAGGAGTCAGCTGTGCTTGTAAAGCGGTGATGCGAGCACTGCCTGAAATCAACAAATCACAACTGTGTTGATCGCCGTTGCGTTGCCAGCTCGTTTCAACGCAGCCTAATGATGCTTGACTGATGTTTTCAAAAAAAGCTCGCAGTAAGCCTGCAACCATATAATTCGTTGAGCCATTGACTAACGGGCTTAAATTCGCATCGAACAAGCCGTTTTTCAAATTCACACGAATAATGCCATATTGTTCAGCATCATCCAGATGAATTTTTACTTTTCCCCAGCCTTGTTTGGAAAAATAGCCTTCAATTAACGATGAAAAATCTTTCACCGACAGTTGTTCTATTTCTTGCTGAATGCGGATTTTTAATTCTTTTTTCAGTCTGTCTATTTCGCGTCTGCCCCAAAGATAGCCGCAATTGTTAAAAATCAATGCCCATGCTTCGCCAGCTTCATAATTTAACGCTTCATAAATTCCAATAATTAAATCAGAACTTAAATAAATCACGCGCTCGGTGGTGGCTGTCACTTTGCCGCCAACCAAGTCATATTCGCAGGAGTCTGCGGTAAACATCAGGTTTAAAACCTGCAAGGTTAATTTTGTATCATCTATCATCATCAAAACTCCGTGTGTCATTCAGAAGCTAATATATCGCACGACATTTGCAATAGCGGCTCAATTAAAGCGTAGGTTTCAGGACTTAGTTTCTGTTGAAAGTTACGTTTAAGACGCGCGTAAGTTTCATAAATTGCGCTACGCCCCAAGGCTTGCGGCATTTTATCCGCTTCAATCGTCACCAAACGATGCGTAGGAATATTCACTTCTTTGTTTCTTTCAGGAAAAGAAAAGGCTTGCAGAATAGTTTTTAACCAAATCAAAAACTTATCACGCAACCACTCAGGATCATCCATAAGCATCGCTGTTGCGGCATAAGTGCTGACATAATTGATGTCACGATGGGCTTTTTCATCTGCCAATTCGTGTTTTGCCAAAAATGGATACATCGCAAAAATTTCTTTTACTGTTAAATCAACCACTTCCGCTTGCACTAATTTCATTTCATGCGCGGCTTTAGCGCGATTAAGATGGTCGGGTAAAGTGATGCAATACAGTTTCAGCTCGTCGTTGCTTAAATGTCGACTTTCTGCCTCAATAAACATTTTCTTTAACTGGGGATGATTTCTAACACTGGCATTGATATTCATGGTTTTGTTGTCTCTTTAAGATTAAATGGATTCAAAGTAGTGACAATCTTGGTTTATGTCGTTAACCCCAAGGAAAGGTTTGAAAAAAATTTTTACTTTCTGGATTGGGTTGACTGGTTTTTTGGGGAGTTTCCTCCAGCATTTGCAAAAAATCTTGATCGCTAATCGGTGCTTTTTTCGCAAAAATAGCGCCTAACATGGCTTTGCGTTTTTGCACGTCTTCTTCGTCAGGATTTGTTTGATTAGTTGGAGCGGATGTTTTGGCAAGCCAAGGCAAAGACTGAAAATAACAGCCGGAATCTTGCGTTTCTGGTGTGGCGACTTCAATTTCGTGCACAAGGGTTTGGAAAAAATCGTCTTCCGATTGCACAGAATCTTCATTAGGCAAAATATTTTCTGCGGATAATTCAATCGCTGTTTCTGTCACCCAAGGCAACGCTTGAAAATAATCACCACAAGTTTGCGTTTGCGAATCGAGTAAAATTTCAGGCTCAAGAGCGGCAATCAAATCTTCATCAGCTGGCGCGGGTTCTTCAGCAAACAATCTATCAAGCGCAGTCGTTTGTTCTGAACTCGCAGATGCAGCTGGTGATACCAGTTTTGCCTTACTCGCCCAAGGTAACTCTTGAAAATAATCACCGCAGGTTTGCTGTTGTGAGTCGAGTTGTATCTCAGAATCCACTTCTGAAAAACTTTGCAGGTTTTCTGCTACCACATCAGACGACAAAGCCGCTTGCGCAGCGGTTTTTAATGCAGATTCGGTTGCCAACTGCATGATTTTTGGAATTTCTGAAGTCTGTGTTGCTTCACGCATTTGTGTAGAAGCAGCTGCAAAGGGTTCACTACTCCAAGGCAGATTAGCAAAATAGCTCCGACAAGTTTGCACTGCTTCTTCTTGCTCTATGGCAAGTTCAGAACTCACCGTCATCTCTGCAAGTGGCGTTTCAACAGCGGCAGTAGTTAAATTTTCTGTCTGAGTTTTTTGCGAAAATAGCGAGGCAAAGAAATCACTATCGAGCTTTAACTGTTTGGTAACTTGTGTTAATTGCGTCAATTGTGCCGCTATGGATTGCAAGCCGTGTGTGGTTTTATCTTGCGTTTTGACTAGATGCGCTAATTGCTGCGCACTCACATCTTCTGCTGGCAGATTAACCTCTGCAACTAAGGCAGATTGCGCACTGTTGTGGTCAATTTCAAACTGAAAAGGCAGTTCCAACGACTTTCCATTTTCTTCAATAGATCTGTCTTTTCCGATGCTTTCGGATAAAACCGCAAAAGCATTACGAATATGTTGCAAATGAACTGCACTGAACGTTTGCATTATTAACCCTCGAAATTGCGCAAAATATCAGCGGCGTTAGCCCCTTCTCTGCGCCAAAAATCTGCCGCATTGACTTGTTTTTTATCGCCAATCAAAAACTTACACCGATCATTGCCCATTGAATAGCATTGCACTTCAATACATTCGCGCTCGGTTTTATCATAAAAAGAAAACGCGCCAGCAAATAAACCTGCATATAAATGACAGACTGGTTTTCCTGCTAATGCCATAGATTGCGCAACAGCAGAATTGGTGAGTTCTACGACAGTTAAGTTTTTATTGCGAAAGCTTAAGTCCAGTTTCCAGCCGCCGTAGCCTTCAATGGTTAATGGCCACCACCACGTTTCAAACACAAAGCGCATATTCATGTGCCAAATGTCTTGTTTGCCGCCGCCAAACTCATGGCGCATTCTATCGTTGAAGCGTTTCATGTCTTGTTCAGCCCATTTTTGCCCGCAACGATACATCATTAAACTACTGGCATTTTCGCCAACTTCTTCTTCAATCCCTAAATGCAAACCATTGATAAACGACTCATTAACTTTTGCAGCCCGTTGTCCATCGTATAAATGTAAAGTCCCTTGCAAGTGATTGGTGCGAAAAAACTCATCAGGGTGATAATAGTTGTGGTGATTGTTTTTAACATAACCACCGTCTTGAACTTGAATTGTCATAGTTGATCCGTCCTGTATTTATGCTTTTGAAGAGTTGACTGAAGAGATGTCAAAGTTTACATCAGCTAATTGCATAATTAAAGTGCGGGTAATTATTTTCCCTTCCAGAATTAAAACATCACCTGAGACAGGGTGCAATATTGGCACATCTGTGCGTTTTCCAACCAACGACTCTAACTCTGAAACCGACTCGATATACAAACCTTTGGGTAGCTCAACCTCAACATCACCGCCTAATAATTGCGCCTGACATGCCAAGCGGCTATTAGGCTTTGCGCCTGTTAAAATAGATAAAGTTAAAGCTTCTTGATTGGTAATTGGCGTTAAATTTTCAGGGTGTTTAACCACATAACAATGACAGGTTGCGCACAACCCTTTGCCGCCACAGAACATTTTTACCGGAACTTCTCTTGCCAGCAAAGCATCTAGCAGCCTTGCTTGTGTCATTACGGTGACTGTTTCTACGGAGTCTTGCTTAAAATGGACTTTGGTCATGATGTTTATTATCTCATCGCGTTATAACAACAAATTGCAAAATACATTATTTAACAAATCAGTTTTTATCGCTGCTCGATTTGTTAAATAAGTTAAAATATAAAACTAAGACTATATCTTAATTTTGCGAATTCCTGTCGAATTTTCAGCTAGTTTAAAGTCAATTTAACTCCGCCAATCATCTTAAAATTTACGCACATGGAAAAAAAACCTTTAGCCACAAATACTTCCGTATTATCAGTAATGGAAAAATTAAAGCTTGAAACCAAAGCCAATCATACGCAAACCGAACAAGTCAGCAATATGAAACGCTTGTTTGCCACTGATTATTCTTTGGCAGAATATCAACAGCATTTAGAAAAAATGTACGGTTATCTCACGGGAGTTGAGTCAGCATTGCAGCAAGCCTTAGATGATGAATTACGCACTGTGATGCAGGCTCGCAGCAGACGCGCTTGGTTAAAGCAGGATTTAGTAAATTTTGGCTTAACTGATGAACAAATTTCAGCCTTGCCTGTCTGTTCTGCACCCGCTTACATCAACAGTTTGCCACACAGTTTAGGCGCGTATTATGTGCTGGAAGGCTCAAGTTTAGGCGGGCAAGTGATTTGCAAACATTTAAGCCAGCATTTTGGCGAGGCGGTGACAGATAAATTGCATTTTTATCAAGGTCATGGCGAGCAAACGCGCGGGCATTGGCAACAATTTGCCGAATTAATCAACACTCGTTTTCCTGATGCCTCACAGCCGGAAGCCGCAGAAATGGTCAATGCCGCACAATTAACCTTTGATTCCATTGCAGATTGGCTAAAAACCAGTTCCGTTTGAAATAGCTTGGCAAATAATGTCACGCCATTTTTTCTATAATTTTTTACAGTAGTAATGATAGTTAAAAAAGATTCCCTCTACGCTGCACCCGTCGAACAAATCAGCGCGTTTAAATTTGATGAATCGGTCGTCAATGTGTTTCCCGACATGATTCAACGCTCCGTGCCCGGTTATCAAGTGATTATTTCTGCGATTGGCTTACTCGCCAGCCGTTTCACCCACGAAAATAGTATTTGTTACGACTTAGGCTGTTCACTAGGCGCGGCAAGTTTGTCCATGCGAGAACAAATCACCGCGCCCAATTGCAAAATTATTGCAGTGGACAATTCGCAAGCGATGATTGAGCAGTTCAAACACCATTTAAAACCAGACGAAAACAAAGCCGAAATTGAAATTGTTCATGCCGATATTCGCGACATCGAAATCAAACAGGCCTCGGTGGTGGTGCTGAATTTCACTCTGCAATTTATTCCAGTGGCGGATAGATTGGCGTTTTTAAGCAAAATTTATCAAGGTTTATTACCCGGCGGAATGTTGATTTTGTCGGAAAAATTAAATTTCTCTGATAAAAAACAACAGCAATTACAAACAGATATGCACCATATTTTTAAACAAGCGCAAGGTTACAGCGCGTTGGAAGTTAGCCAAAAACGTTCCGCATTGGAAAATGTGCTGATTCCAGAAACGTTTGTGCAACATCAACAACGTTTGCAACAAGCCGGTTTTAGTAGCTGCGAAGTCTGGTTTCAATATTTTAATTTTGCCTCAATGATTGCCCTAAAATGATGGATTATGAACTTTTATACCAAGCCTTAACTGACATAAAAGCTCAGGCGTGGGTGGATTTATTGCCGCAACAACTTGCCGAAGGGTTTGATATTAGTACGCATGGCACGTCGGCAAAATGGCAAAATATTATTGAAAACTTAACTGTGCCGCCGATTTCCGTGCGCAATTTGGATGCGGATAAAGTGCAGATTGGATTGGCTTCTGATTTGAGTGCAGAACAACAAGCGCAATTAAAAGCCGATTTGATGATGTTTCATCCTTGGCGCAAAGGCCCTTACGATTTGTTTGGCATTCATATTGATACCGAATGGCGTTCCGATTGGAAATGGGAGCGTTTAAAAGACCATATCAGCCCGTTGAAATATCGCACTGTGCTGGACGTGGGCTGCGGCAATGGCTATCACTGCTGGCGGATGTTGGGCGCGGGGGCGAAAAGAGTGATTGGCATTGACCCGACGTTAATCAGCGTGATGCAGTTTCATTTAATCAAAAAAATGTACGGTGAAACCGCGCCGATTGACGTGTTGCCAGTCGGCATTGAACAACTTCCCTTTGGCATGAAAGCTTTTGATACGGTGTTTTCGATGGGGGTTTTATATCACCGCCGTTCACCGATAGATCATTTGTTGGAATTGCGCGAAGCTTTAAAAAGCGGTGGCGAGTTGGTTTTGGAAACCTTAGTGATTGAAGGCGGTTTGGGCGATACGTTATTGCCAAAAGATCGTTATGCCAAAATGCGCAACGTGTGGTTTTTGCCCAGTTGCGAAACGCTAATCAGTTGGTTAGAGCGTTGTGGCTTTAAAAATATTCGTTTGGTGAATGTGTGCAAAACCACGATTGAAGAACAGCGTACCACCGAATGGATGACGTTTTATTCTTTGCCGAATTTTTTAGACCCGCATAATCCAGATTTAACCTGTGAAGGTTTACCCGCGCCAATGCGGGCGATTGTGATTGCGAATGCTGATTAACGGTTTGATTTATGAATTGAACATTTTTGCACGGTAGAGGCGCGATTAATCGCGTTTTTACGCATCGAAAAAAAGCTCATTTAAGCGTGAAATTTTTTAAGACGACCAGTCGTCTTGAAAATTTCAGCAGATTGAAACGATTTGCAAACAACCATTAATTTGTTTAAAAAAAACCTTCCAGGTCTTTGAGACCTGGAAGGTTTAGGTGATAAATTTTTTGTTTAACTACTTATTTAAGCTTGAGTTTTTCTTTCAACTTAGCGATTTTTAAATTATTTTTTAACCATTGCCGAATCACCAAAGCCCTCTCTAAATAATTTTTTGCCGGTTGCAGATGCTGCTGCGCAATTTCCACATCCGCTAATTCTTCTAAACAAGCGGCAATCGAGCGACGATTCGCTTGTTCTTTATAATAAGCCAATGCTGTCGTGAGTAAATTTGTCGCGGTTTGATAATCTTTACGCTGCACTGCCACAACCGCTAAGGTGCGATTTAATAAAGCCTGATAATGCGGCGATGGATTTTCAGCTAATGCCGCGCTGAATTTAGCTAACGCTTTTGATTCTGTGGCAGGTGAAATTAATACTTCCAATCGCGCCTGCATTGCCAACAAACTCAAGTGTTCTTCATCAAGTTTTTGCAAGCCATCCAATTCACTCAATAACGGTTTTAAACTGTTGAGTGCCGCAGCATAGTGTTGTTGCTCAAAGTGAAATTTTGCTGCTAAAACAATGCGCTTGCGTTGTAATGCGGGTTCTAAATCGGTTTGTTTCAGTTGTGTTAAATAACTTTGCGCGATTGTAAAATCACTGTTAGCTAACGCGGTTTCCACTAAATTCATTCGCGCTAAAGCAATTCCTTTGTAATTATCAAAACTTTGATAGAGCTGCAACGCGCGGCTAAATTTTTGTTGCGCTTCAGTAAAATTATCGTTGCGATAAGCGGTGAGTCCTTCTTGCAGCAAAGTTTCACTTTTCAAATAAGAATCAGGGCGCAAATCAGGCGTGGTGACGCAAGCGGATAAAATTAAGCTCAGCGTGATGAGTAGGACTGCCAGTCCTTTAAAGGAATGGCAGTTCTGTTTGCCAAAACTATTCATCCAAACCTCGCTCTTCAATCAGCAACTCATTCGCAGGCGGTTTCAGAGCCGAAGACAGCGGCCAAATTTTTTGCACGCCTTTCATGGTTTGCTCAGACGTATCTAAAACTGCTTGCGTATCTTTTAACACCGCTTGCCCGTTATTCAACAAACTAGGCACTTGATCCAATTGTTTATCGACTTTTTGCAGAGAATGACGCAGATCGCCTATCATTTTTTGCGATTGCAGCGTCACCTTATTGGCATTTTCTAAAATCGGTTGGGTTTCATTCACGCGCTGCGAAATCCCTGCCAAGGATTTTTCAATTAATAACAACGAGTTATTCACGCTATCTGCTTGATTTTTATCATACAGAATGCGCCCCAGCGAGCCTTGACCTTGCGCAACGTGGTCGCTTAAATTGCGCACATTGCCAAACACCGCGCGTAAATCTTGCGTTGAACCTTTCACCGCTTCAGGATTTATCGCGCTGGCAATTTTCGATAAATTATCAATCAGCGATTCCAAATCTTTAATCACCGGAGTCACGCCAGCAATCAAATCATCTGTGGTCACAGGCTCTTCCAAATTAACAATTGCGCCATCCGGCAACATGGGTTTAGTGGGCGAGCCGGCTTTAATAATAATCACCGCATTGCCAACTAAGGAAAGTTTATTCAATTCGCCTTTAGAATCGGTGCGCAGCAATTTTTGAAAATCTTTATACACAAAAAATTTGATATGAATCCGATTGTGATCATCAATATCTAATGCAGAAACTTTGCCCACATCAATCCCAGAAATATTCACAATCGTGTCGGTGGAAATGCCCTGCGCAGTTTTCATATAGGCATGATAATGCACCACATCCGCAAATATTTTTGAGGACTTAATTTTGGCAACAAACAGCCCAATCATGGCTGCAATCGCCAATGTCATAAAAATGCCCACAAGCCGATCTTTCGCGCTATAGCTTAAACTATGGGTGTAATGAACTTTCGCTGGTTTCATAAATCTTAAAACTTAAAATTTGAGTCGGTGCAGTTGTTTGTAAGCTAAAAAGTCTTGCCATTGCTTGAAAAACTGAAACTCGTGTTCGGTGGCGTAAATAATATGGTGTGCGTAATATTCCACAAAATCTAAATTTGCATTGCTAGTGACAATAGTGATGTTTTTATTTTTCACTAATTCACTCAAATAGTGACCTAAAATCGCGGTTTCTTCCAATTCCAAACCTGCAAAGGGATTTTCAATAAACAAAATTTGTGGTTTTAGCATCAAAGCTCTCACAATCAGCAAATGTTTGCGCTGCAACATGCTCATAAAGGTGGGCAACAGCTTGTGATTGGCATTGTAGTTTAACTCGCTCAGCAATGTTTGCGCTTGCTGTTCAATTTCCTGGCGTGTGCCTAACTGATGATACAACGCCGGAACAAGTACATTTTCAAAGCCGTTTAAAATGGATAACAAGGTGCTGTTGTAGTTTAAATAGGCAATGCTAGGAAAATGACTGTGCGCAGGCGTGGTTTGTTCTGATACAAAATGTTCAATTTCACCGGCTTGCGGATCTGTTAAGCCCGCTAACATGCGCAGATAAATATTTAGAATACTGAAACGTTGCCCTAAAAAACACACCAAGCTTGCCGAGTTTATTTCGCAAGTTAATGGAATTAAAGCAGTTTTTTCCTTATCCGATGGAATAGCAGCAACCGTGCGAATCAAAGGTTGTGTGTCTGTCATAGCGCGAACAAAGCGTTAATAAAAAAAATGGCGACTAAGCTATGAATAATCGCTTGTTGGGTTTCTTGCGGCACTTCGGTGACGGAATATTTGACTCTAAAACCATGAAAACAGGAATTTGCACCGATAATAAAGCCAAATAATATATTTTTGAATAAAAAAGCCAGCAGTTCTAGAGGCGATAAGGAGGCGATTAAAATAAAAAAATATTTAAAATTGGATGAGGATTCTAAAAGCACTGAAAAAAAGATGCCTAAAATAATCGACAGGCAAGAAAAATACACTGCCAGCGTTAGTTGTGAAATCGCAATCCCCACAATGCGTGGAAAGGCGATATAAATCAGCACATCAATCCCTAATAATTCCAGCCCTTCAATTTCTTTGTTGATGGACATATTGCCAATATCAACCGCCACCGCCGAGCCTGAGCGACAAATAATAATAATGCCAGTGAGCAACGGGCTTAAGACTAACGCGACAAAGCGAATCAGCAAATTCACCACTTCTTGTTCAGAGCCATAACCTTGCAGGGTTAAAATAAATTGCGAGGCACTAAAACCTACCGCAATGCTGACCAACAACATCGTGGGAATCAGCGAATCAATGCCGCTGAAAATAATTTGTGTGACGATGGAGTTTTTGATAACGCCGTTGTGTTTGTTTTGAAAGAAAAATTTTGTGCCGCGCCGCAAAGTGGTGCTGAGAAATAAAATCAGCTCAAGTTCGGTGGTAATTGTTTGACGAGTGCTATAACCAATGCGATCAATAAATTGCAACAACTGGTTAATCATAATAGGGAATGAAAATGGCTGAAAACGTGAGCTATTGTAGTGTGAATTGCGTTTGAATACACGCCAGAGTCTTTAAACAACGTTTAGATTTCAGCAATCGCTTTCGCCAATTCTGTGATTAAAGCGCAAGCGGCTTGGCTGAGCGATATTCCAAACGCGATTACGCCGTCTTCATGCCCTAGCAAAGTAAACACGGCTGATTGTTGCCAGTTTTCGCTTTTGAATAATTGCGTGACTGCCGCCGCCATTTCAGGTGTGCCATAAGCCACGTCAGCAGCGGTATGTGCAAGATTAAGTGCCTGAGTTTTTTGCCAAATTTCTGGGCAATGCACATGAATCACCGCTTGTATGTCTGGTTTTTGCAGATAAACACTGGCATGAGTTAAGGCTTCCGATGACGGTTGCGTTTCACCGGAAGAAAAAAGCGTATTGTGTTGCGGGATTGCTTGCGTTACGAGGCTGTAATCGTGGCGACTCAAAACGCTAAGATGTCCTGTTTGTGTGCCACTGATAATAAACTGTAGGTTTTCAGTGTTGAGTCGTTGGCTGATGTTACCAAAACCATAACCTTGATAACGTTGCGGATTTTGTCCAATCAGGTTGAGCTTAAACATCATGCTGCGCCACGCATTTAATTCTGCTAGTGCAATCTGTGCAGGCAGTGGGCTGTGCGTATGATGTAATTGGTATTTGATAACACCTTCGGTTTCGGACATTAGGAGTCGGCTTTTTTAAGCATGTTTGGCAGTTCGGTTCTGAGAATATTCAACAGTTCGTTGCTTAACAAAATGGGGTCAATACTCACACTTAAAATAGCATTGCAGGTCGGGCATAAATACGATACGCCGCCTCGGTTCAGCTGATTAATTTTTTCGTGAACTTCAATCGGTTCTATGATGACATTTTGAATAATTGTTTCGCACTTTGGACATATTCCGGTTGGCATTTTGTTTTGTTCCTAATTTAATGTTGAGTGTAAAAAACGACTGCCAGTCTTCAAAGGCATAAGTATCTACACATCTTGAAAATATAAAGTTCTTTTATATCAATATTATACATTGATATGTAGGCTGGGTTAGCTGCTTTTTTCGATAGAAAAAAGAGCGTAACCCAGCAGCGGGTGTTTTAAAACGCTGAATGCTGGGTTACGATTATTTCGCTGTCGCTCAATAATCTAACCCAGCCTACAAATAATTCTTTATTATCAATAAGTTTTAATAACATTGATGTTAAAAACCTGTGTAGATACCTATGCTTCAAAGGACTAGCAGTCGTGCTTTGCTGAGTGGAAGCTATTCTAGCAACGCAAAAAACGCGCTAAAGCTTCTCCCACAAAGGTATTAAAATTTTTCTGAATGACTTAACTTTAATCCAATTTAATCCAGCGCAAGCGATTGGCATTACTCACCACCGTCACAGAAGACATCGCCATTGCAGCCCCAGCCACCATTGGATTCAATAGCAAACCAAACAGCGGATAAAACAAGCCAGCGGCAACTGGAATACTCAACGTGTTATAAAAGAATGCGCCGATTAAATTTTGTTTGATATTGGCAACGGTCACTTTTGACAACGCCATCACTTGCGAAACTTTCAGCAATGAGCCTTGTAAAATCACAATATCCGCACTTTCAATCGCCACATCTGTGCCTGAACCTATCGCAATTCCCACATCCGCTTGCGCTAATGCTGGCGCATCATTAATCCCATCGCCCACCATCCCAACGCATAAACCTTGCGCTTGCAATTCTTTCACCACGCTGGCTTTATCTTGTGGCAACACTTGCGCACGAATTTCAGTGATGCCCGCTTGTTTTGCAATGGCTTGCGCGGTGATTTCATTATCGCCTGTGACCATCAGCACCCGCACACCTTTGGCTTGCAACTGCGCAATGGCTTGCGCGGAATCTTTTTTAATCGGATCTGCCACTGCAATAATCGCCACAATGTGATTTTCAACCGCTAATAACATCGGTGTTTGTCCTAATACGGCAAATTCTGCTAACTTTTCAGTATGTTGCGCATACTCAACACCTTTGCTTGTCATTAACATTGAATTACCAAATAACACTTCTTTGCCGTTAATTTTTCCGCCAATTCCTTGTCCAGCAATCGCGGCAAATCCGCGCACTCTTTCAAGTTTAATTTGTTTTTCAGTCGCTTTTGCCAAAATTGCTGCGGCGAGTGGATGCTCAGAAGCTGATTCAATGCTGGCGGCATAACTTAAAATAATCTCTTCATTCAAATCGCTTAGCACTTCAATGGCTGCAACAGTCGGTTTTCCTTCGGTGACTGTGCCAGTTTTATCCAAAATCACACAATTTAATTTACCTGCGGTTTGTAACGCTTCACCTTTGCGAATCAAAATGCCCATTTGCGCGGCACGACCAACCGCCACCATCACAGAAATGGGTGTTGCTAATCCCAACGCACAAGGGCAGGCAATCACTAAAACAGTCATCGAAGTGACAAAAGCGTAACCGAGCGCGAGTTCTCCGGCAAAAATCCACCACATAAAAAAGGTAAACACGGAAATTGCGACCACCACTGGCACAAACACCGCTGAAATTCTATCCGCTAATTTGGCAATTTCCGGTTTGCTGTTTTGTGCTTGTCGTACACTTTTAATAATTTGCGCTAAAGCGGTATCGCGTCCAATCCGCGTTGCTGTGAATAAAAAACTGCCTTTTTGATTCATCGTACCCGCCGCGACTTTAGAGCCTGCGGTTTTTTCCACTGGAATCGGCTCGCCCGTCAACATGGACTCATCAATCGTGGAATAACCTTCTAAAACTTGCCCATCGACAGCAATTTTTTCACCCGGACGCACGCGCAAGGTTTCGCCTAAACCGACTTCGGCAATATCAATATCTACTTCCACGCCATTTCTAACAACTCGTGCAGTACGCGGTTGCAAACCTATTAATTGTCGAATCGCGCTAGACGTTTTGCCACGCGCCAAGGTTTCTAAACCAGAGCCTAAATTAATAAAGGCAAGAATCATAATTGCCGCTTCAAAATACGCATGAGCGGATAATGACGGCAACACGGTGTAATAATCAATCACAATGCAGGAATACAGCCACGCCGCGCCTGTGCCTAACGCAATCAGGGTATCCATATTAGCTTGTTTTAACTGCAAGGCTTTGATTGCGCCTGTATAAAAATGTCCGCCGCAATAAATCATAATCCCTAGCGTCATTATTGCCACTTGCGACCAAAATGATTGCCCGTTGCTAGAATTTACCGCAGGCAACCAGTCTAAATGTCCTGCAATCATCAAAGGCACACCAAATGCCGCAGCGATAAGGGCTTTTTTCATTTTGTCGCGATAACGCTGCATTTCCAAGGCTTCTTGCTCAGCGGGGTCTTCAAAACCTTCCATCACTGCTGCATCGTAACCTGCTGATTTTAAAGCTTGCGTTAACAACTCAGGATTCACATCACCTTTCACCGTTGCAGAATGGTCAGCAAAATTAACGTTGAAAGACTCCACGCCCGTTACTGTGGCTAACGCCCCTTCAACCGCGCCTACGCATCCTGCGCAACTCATTCCTAAAATAGATAAACGCACTTCGTTGGTTTCTGGTTGGGTATTTTCTGAATCACTCATGATGGTTGCCTTGTTGTTAAGCGGATTTTTGGAGCCGAAAAAACTGTCTTCGACTCCGGCACATACAATTCTTACGCGACATTAAAACCTGCATCCGTAATAACATCTATAATAGCGTCTTCGTCGATTTTTTCGGGTTCAAACTCAAGCTCAACTGTTTTTTCCTTGTAATTAGCCACCACAGATGACACGCCGTCTAACGCTTCCAATTTGGTTCTGACATTGGTTTCGCAACCGCCGCATTTCATTCCTGTAACTGATAATGATAAAAACTCTGCCATGATTTTCTCCTGATTTAAGTTATATTAAGCTGATGTGAGTCGACCAAAGCCGATGCTCATGTTATAAATTTAAAGATGCTGGTATCATAATTCAATGCTGGCAATCGCGTAAAATAAAACTTCCCCTTATCATTTTCTTATCTTCCATGATTAAAAAAATCCTCTCTTTTTTTCTGCTTGCTTTTTCCAGTTTTCATTTATCTGCCACTGAATTAGGGCAACTTACCCCTGCACAACTTGAAACCCTAAAAAACGAACAGCAAGCAGTCGTATTCGATATTCGTACCGCCAAAGAATGGCGAGAAACCGGCTTAATTCCACAAAGTCATCCTTTACAGTTTTTTGATGAACAAGGTCAATATAATTTAGACCACTGGCTTGCTGAAGCTAAGAAACTGCAAAAAACACCTGAACAACCGATTATATTGGTTTGTCGATCGGGAAATCGCTCTGGAAAGCTAGGTAATATGCTGACACGTCAACTCGGCATGAAAAATATTTATCATTTATCCAACGGCATGACCGCCTGGATTAAAGCTGATAAAGCGATTGAAAAAAAACCTTAAAATTACTTTGAATATCACTCATTATGTCGCTTAATACCTTTACCAATCAAACCATTGCCTTAGCAGGTATTGCTCAAGCTACCGCATTAGTCAACCAACTTGCCACCACCGGAACGGCAGACCCTGTTGCATTAAAAGCCAGCATTGGCAGTTTATTAAAAATCGACTCAGCCAGCGTCACGGATGTGTTCGGAGGGCTTTCAGGACTTAAACTAGGGCTAGAACATTTTCATGAACAAATCAGCGGCGCAGTCACGCATTCGGAATCTGCTCGCTATGCCGCCTCGCTTGTTTTTTTAGAACGGCAATTGTCAGAACAGCCAAAAATGTTAAAAACCATTCAAATTGGTGTGCAAAAAGCCCAAGCGCAAGCCGAATATTTTGATGTGATGCACGAAAACGTGTTGGCAAATTTAGGTGATTTGTATTTTCAAACCATCAGCACTTTGCAACCGCGCATTATGGTGAATGGTGATGAATTGTATTTATCGCGTTCGGATACGGTAAACAAAATTCGTGCTTTATTACTGGCAGGCATTCGCGCCACGCTTTTATGGCGGCAATGCGGCGGAGCGCGTTGGAAGTTCTTGTTTTACCGTAAAAAATTGCAAACTGAAGCTAAGTTTTTGCTAACTCAGGTATAACGCATGTCGCTATTAATCGAAGCAAAGCAGCTTTATCGCTATTACGGTGAACATTGTGCGGTCGATAATGTCAGTTTTTCGTTAAGAAAAGGGCAGGTGTTAGGTTTTTTAGGCACAAATGGCGCGGGCAAAACCACCACCATGTCCATGTTATGCGGAAATCTTGCGCCCAGCAGTGGCGAAATTAGCATTAATGGCATTGATTTATTGGATAATCCAGTCGCTGCAAAGCAATTTATCGGCTATTTACCCGACCAGCCGCCGTTGTATAAAGACTTAACGGTGACGGAGTTTTTGCGTTATGTCGCGCAATTGCATCGTGTGCCGAGTGCAGAAATCAGCAATGCGGTTGCCGTTGCGCAGCAGCGTTGTGGTTTGGTGGAAGTTGCAGATAGATTATGTGGTAATTTATCAAAGGGTTATCAGCAGCGCGTGGGAATTGCGCAGGCAATTTTGCATAATCCGCCAGTAATTGTGTTGGATGAACCGACGGTGGGTTTAGATCCGATTCAGATTAAAGAAATTCGTAGTTTAATTAAAGAGTTAGGCGTGAATCATGGCGTGATTTTGTCCACGCATATTTTGTCGGAAGTGCAAGAAACGTGTACCGATGTGCAGATTATTCATCAGGGGAAGTTGGTGTTGAGTCAGTCTATGGCGGAGTTGGATTTAGATAAACGCTCGTTGGAAGATATTTTTATTAGTTTGAGTCAAAAAGATAAGCAGCATTAAAGGCATAAATAATTTATTAACCTTTTGTTTTCGTTGCTAAAATATTTTATGCAGGTATTTAATGTAGGTGCGGATTTATCCGCACAGTGCGAATGAATTCGCACCTACATCTGCTCGTTTACTTAAGTAAGTTTTAGTTAATTTTTTCAAGACGACTGGTCGTCTTGAAAATTTTTCTCTGTAATTGGCTAAGCGAGAAAACAAAGGACGTGCTTTCTTACCTTAACAGCATTCTATAAACTAGCGTATCTTAGTTATGAGTTTCCACGCAGAGCGGGTGAAAACGAGGCAGTTTTTGGCGGTGTTCGATGCTGCGGCAAATCCTGAGCCGGTTGTGCGCGATGAGTTGTGATAAGTTGGTTGTGGTTTGATGTGGATTTTTGAAAGCGATAGCAGCGGTTGTTTTAGTATGTGATGGGGGCGTTATCACTCTACCAATCTTACGAGTTAACTTATTGATTCAATATATTTTTAAAGGTTGTTGATAAATTATGGAAATGAAAGAAAAAATAATCGAGTTATTTAGAAAATACGGATTTGAATATAGAAAATCAGCTTCAAATGGTGATTTCTTAGCATTTACATTTAAATCAGGATTTTTTTACAATGCAGAGTTAGTCTCATTAGGTATTACAGAAAAAGAACGTATTGAAAAAGAAATGGATGTTGTTGTTCGTGAACTTGAACAACTGAATTTTTCAACAAAGAAATCTTTTTACAGCTCAATTGATGATATTGAAAAAAAATTATTTGATGGTTTTTTTCATGTTAAGCAATGGAAAATAAAAATTAAAGATGAATATACAAAACATTGTGATCGTATTTTAAGTGTATTGCCAAAAGAAGCTGCTACTTATACTTATATTCAAGTGCCATATTTAAAGAACAATAACCAATCCGAAAAAAATATTATAAAAAGTATATGTGATGATTTATTTATTGATGGTCCGCAATTATCAATTATTGAGGCTCCTGCTGGATTTGGAAAAACCTGTACTTCTTACGAAATAATTAAATCTCTTATTGATGATTATGTAGATGCGCCAATCCCATTTTTTACAGAATTTTCTAGGGATAGACAAGCAAGGATTTTCAATCATATTTTTATTAGAGAAGTCGATAAGTCTTTTAGTTCCGTGAATTCAGATGTGGTTATTGAGGAAGTTAAGGAAGGGAGAATTGTAGTAGTTTTAGACGGATTTGATGAGCTTCTTCATGACAATAGTTCTGATAAGGATATAGAAAAAAACTTTGATAATGCAGAACCTATGCTTGAAACAATTAGTGAACTTTTAACACAAAATGCAAAGGTAATCCTGACATCAAGAAGATCGGCAATTTTTGATGGAGAAATGTTTAACGAATGGGTTAAAAGATATGATAGTCAATTTACTATAAATCGTTATAGACTTGATAAACCAGAAATAAAAGATTGGATTACAGCTGAACGATTGGAAAAACTAGATGATACAGATATAGCCGTAGATAAGCTAGCTAACCCAGTTCTACTAAGTTTCTTAAGATTTGTTAATGATGACTATTTTATTCAGTTATGCGAGAAACCATCATTAATAGTTGATAAATATTTTTTATCTATGCTTGAACGTGAGATGGATAGACAACAATTAATCATGAATCCTGAGCAACAAACAGAGTTGCTTAGACTTATTGCAGCTGATATGTGTGAGAAAAATTACACTTCTGATGCAAAAGAAAAAATAATCAACGTTATAAAAGATAAGGCCAGCCATTTGCTAAATGCAGTTAGATCGATGTATTCACCAAAAGACAAGCCTACAATAGATAAGTTAGCTACAACTTTGTCTAATCACGCATTTTTTGACCGCAGTAATCAAGGAGATAATCACATTGAATTTGTAAATGAATTTGTTTTTGGAAATTACATTGCAGAGAGTATTCTCAAGTCATCAGATGATTGGATAGCAAGTGATGAAAGATTTGTGGAACCTGCTGTGCTTGCTTATGTGGCAAGGGATATTAGGGAAAGAAATTCACTTTGGATAAAACTTAGTCCAATGAATGATTTTTTAGACGCATCTTCTAAGATGAAGTTTGAAGCAGCTTTGACAGATCATATTCAAGAATCAAAATATGACGATACTGAAATATCTTCAATAATTTTTAAATCATTTGATTTTTTTAAAACAGGGAAAATTAAACGCAGCATTTTTAATGAATGTATATTCAAAAATATTGATTTCTATTTTGAAAATTTTCATGATATTACTTTTTTGAATTGTAAATTTTGGGATTGTAATTTTAAGGAAAATCATAATATCAATATAGAAGTTGATTTTTATAATTGTGAAGATAATAATAATTTTATTTCTAAAATTGACAATGAAGAAAATATTTCCGATCTTAGTAATGATAAAAGAGAGATTTCTTATTATATTCTATCTAAAATATGGCCTATTGGAAGCCTTTCATTAGAAAGGCTTCAATATTTTACAGCAAATTTATTTAAAACAAATAGTTTTTCGAGAAAAGACATTATCAAAGAGATTAAATTGCTAAAAAAAGAAGGCATACTAATTGATGCTCATAACAGTAATTTTATTGCCATAAATAAAACAAAAATAAACGAAATAAAAAACATTTTAGATAGGAGTTAAGAAATGAATCCAGAGGGAGTGATGAAGGAAATTGTTGGACATATTGAGTCAAAGTTAAATGATATTGGCTTGATGTTTAGGATATTTTTTAGAACGAAATCTCAGGATTCAATTCGTAAAAAACTAGCTTCTAACCCTAAATATGGTTCAGAAAAGAAATTACAAGATATTATTGGTATAAGAGTTGTACTTTATTTTAATGATGATATTGATATCGTTAGAAAGGTTGTATCATCTGAATACTCAGAACGCCCTACAGATGTAAGTATAGATGATTGTAAAAATGATGAGTTTAAAGCATCACGCTATAATATTGTCTATTCTATAAGCGATAAACAAGAAAGAATATTAAATTTAAACAACAGAGATAAAAGTATTATTGATACTACTTTTGAACTTCAGATTAGGACTGTTTTTTCTGAAGGGTGGCATGAAGTCGAGCATGATTTAAGATATAAATGTCAACTTGATTGGAATGGCTTTGATTGTTATAGCAGAAGATTAAATGGAGTCTATGCTTCACTAGAAACAAGTGAATGGACAATGATTAAAATTTTCGATGATCTTGCTTATAACCACTATAAAAATGCTGATTGGTCTGCAATGTTAAGACAAAAATTTAGATTAAGATTCATTCCGCCATTATTAATAAATGAATCTATCCTAGAGTTATTTAAGGATAATAATTTAGCAAAAAAATTTTTTAGACTAGATCGTTCAGAATTAATTATGGATATGAGTTCAAAAGGTTTTTATTACCCCATTACTTTTGATAATTTAATATACTTTGCAAATCTTACGAAGATAAAAAATGACAATATATTAGAACTAACTCCTTCAATAATGATTGAAGATATGAGTTCATAAACTCTTAACCCGTAAGATGGATAGAATGACAACGAAACCCATTACGCGATACAACAACCGCACACATAGTTTTCACTGCGTTCTAGCCATCCTGCCAACACACTTATTGAAATACAACTCATGCTAAATCAAATCAACATTCAATATCAGCAAGGTAGCCCGGATGAAATGAAATGAAATCAGGGAAAACCACTGACAATTTCGACACTTTTCCTGTGTTCCGCTAAACGCTTCACACAGGCTACAAATTTACCCAAGATAGAGTGACAATAAAACCCATCGCCAAACTTAAACAACATTAAACGCTTTAACGCATTGAACCTAAGCAAATAAAAATACAGGTAAAAAAATGTTAGCTTTAGAAATTGATAATCCTGAAATAGAACTCATCTTTAAAACCAAATTTAATGGCAATAAAAATAAGTTTATAAACTTCATTCAAGACAGCTTAAAAAACTTGGAAAATACCAATAACGATGAGTTTCAATTTAAACAACTCAATCCTAAACAAAACGCCTATCGCATAACGAGCGTTGCTGAAAATGAAAAGCTCTCAAATCCGTTTGAAAACATAGAAGAGGTTTTATTATTTTCACAATCGCTTAGAGAAAAGGCGTACAGATGATTTTTATAGACACTAATATTGTCATCGAATATCTAAAAAACAAAAGCTTTCTTGAATGCTATGATTTTGAAATTTTATTTATCAACGATATAGTGGTCATGGAACTTTATCAAGGCGCAAGAAATAAAAGCGATTTATCATTTATCAAAAAAGAAATCGCTATTTTTCAAATTCTGAATACACATCAAGAAATTCTCACGCTGGCGAAACAAATTGTTGAAAAATACGGCTTATCACACAACATGAAAATTATGGACGCTTTAATCGCCGCAACTGCAATGGTGTATGATTTAGAATTGATGACGTTGAATCGTAAAGACTTTCAATTTTTACCGCAATTGAAACTGACAGTTTGATAACAGGGAAAACCATCGCGCCACACAATAACCACACACATGGTTTTCACTGCGTTCTAGCCATCCTGCAAACACACTGATTTAATTATGTCTTACCGCAAAACAGGACTCACACCATGCACACACTCACTTTACCCTATCCTGATGACCTGTTAATTACATCAGGAAAATCTCCCCAAGCTCTTGAAAAAGAACTCACGTTTCTACTCGCGGTTAAACTCTTTGAGCTACACCGATTTTCATTAGGCAAAGCCGCCCAGTTTTGCAAAATGACAAAATTACAATTCATGTTTGAACTGGGGCGTTTAGAAATCCCCGTTATCAATCTGGATGATGACCAAATCGCAGATGAGCTTAAGGATGACTAACAGCACCATTATTGGCGATAGCAGCCCTTTGATTGCTCTTTCTATTATTGGGCAACTTGAATTGTTGCCAAAACTGTACAGTCGCGTTGTGATTCCACAGAAAGTATGGGAAGAAATCACCGTTCACGGTATTGGCTTGCCGGGCGCAACGGCAATCAAACAGCTTGATTGGCTCATCATTGAAAAGCCTGCACCTGAAATCTTAAAACCTTTAGCTATTTTGCTTGACCCAGGCGAAGCAGAAGCCATCGCGTTAGCCATCAATCTCCCTGATTGCATTGTGCTTCTTGATGATGCACAGGCGCGGCGCGTTGCTGAACGTTTTGGCGTTAACCGGATTGGTACATTGGGAGTTTTACGACGGGCAAAAAAGGCGGGCTTGATTGATGCAATTAAACCTTATACCCTGCAATTGCAACAAAACGGAATTTATATACGTCAGAGTCTGATTGATGCCGTTTTGCTGGATGTGGGAGAGCTTTAACTCATAAGATGGTTAGGGTGATAACGAACCCATCACACCACGCAACAACCGCACACGTTGCTTTCACTGCATTCTAGCCATCCTACCAAATATCTCGCTACATTCAATAAGCCCCTGCCATATAATGTATTATTTTGATTATTAAGGATTTTTTAACTCTGGGCAGTGACGCAAAGCATGGAAACGACAAAACTAAAAACCATAGAGAATTCAAAATGAACCTAAAAACAACATTTTTCGCAGTTTCCTGTTTACTAGCCTTTTCGCAATGGTGTTACGCAAAATCGAATCTGAATTCGTTAATCAAATCCCAAGCTCTGCCAGCGGTTGTGGCAGGAGAATCACCGCCATTGCGCGATATTCCACAAACGTTTACCGAGCAAAACCAAACCGCATCGCATATTGTGCCGTTGCAGCGGCGTAAACTTTCTCCACAAGTTAGACTACCTAAAGCTTTGAGTGTTACTGACCCACTGATTGCCCTACAAAAAAGCACACAACTAATTATCAGCAGTCCTTTATCCAGTTTTGACGGTTTAAGCGGTCTTGATGATAAAGCCGTTTTTGGTCAAGTTTACACACCCACAGATGTAAACGGCGATGTGGGCATGAATCACTATGTGCAAATGGTGAATTCTCTCTATCAAGTGTTTGATAAAAAAACCGGACTTGCTTTAACACCACCCAGTAAATTAAGTAAAGTGTTTGCTGCCGCAGGAAACACAGGCGTTTGTGCAACCAACGATGAAGGCGACCCTATTGTGTTGTATGACGCTATTGCACATCGTTGGTTATTAAGTCAGTTTAATTTTAAATTTAGCTCAGCCCCTTACCATGAATGTATTGCCATTTCTAAAACCGAAGACCCAACCGGCGGCTATTACGTTTATGACTTTCTGATTCCCAATAACAATATGGGTGATTACCCTAAATTTGGCGTATGGCAAGATGGTTATTACATGACCGCAGAGCAATATTCTGACCTAACGGGCTTTGTGGGTGAGGCTGTTTTGGTATTTGATCGTGCTAAAATGCTAGCCGGTCTGCCTGCTGCAACTAATTATCACGACTTATCTGCGCTCACCAACCTGAGTGTTTTATTACCTGCGGATTTAGACGGCACGCCGCCGCCGGTTGGCACACCTAACTATGTGATTGGATTTAATCATCCAAATTCTGCCTCTTTAGATTTAACCCGAAAAATGCGCATTTTTGAAGTGAAAGCGGATTTTTCCACTGCAAATGCAACTGGTTCTATCCTCGAAAAACCATCTCTGACTGTTGCAGCATTTAATCCGATGAATTGCAGCAATCCTGCGGGCTATTGCATTCCGCAACCGAACACCTTAAAAAAACTAGACGCATTAGCCGATCGCCCGATGAATCGTTTGCAATATCGCTATTTTAAAAATAAATGCCCATTAACAGGAACGCTGGCAGGCTGTGGTTCATTGGTGTTTAATCACACTGTCAGAGGCGCGAATGCTGGAGAAAGTGCAGTGCGGTGGTATATGTTGAAACAAAACTTAGCCACAAAAGCAATCGGCATGGCGCAACAAGGCACATTTGCGCCCGACAACAATTCGCGTTGGGTAGGAAGTGCGGCGCTAAATAAACGCGGTGAGTTAGCGATAGGTTATAGCATTTCCAGCAAAACGGTCTATCCTTCCATTCATTACGCAGGACGTTTGGTCACTGACCCGAAAAATATCTTATCAATCACAGGCGTGCTGCAAAATGGCAACGGTGCACAACTGAATGCACCACCGCAACGTTGGGGCGATTACACCATGATGTCGGTTGACCCGGTTGATGATTGTACTTTTTGGTATACTAATCAATACTATAACGACAACATCGAAGGACAAGCGTTGCATTGGCATACCCGAATTGGCAGCTTTAAATTATCCGATTTGTGCCTTTAATTCACAGGCGGGTAGCGTTTTTACCCGCTAAAACCTTCGCTGGAGTACAAAACATGTTTTGTATTCCAGCGAAAATAAAATCAACAAGAATCTATTCGGCAAACGCATTTGCCAACTTCATTTATTTGCATCATTTCACACTTTTTTTGCACACATGGACAACACGGACAAACTACTCGCACTGCTTACCGATTTGGTAAAACAAGACCCCATGAACGGCGTTTATATTGCCGCATCCCTTTTTATTTTCTTTATCTGTTTGATTTTTCTATTAAAAAGGCTATTTGAACGCCGCGATCCATTGCCCGAAAAACTGCCGAATTGCATTTGGCATACCACCGTGAAAAAAGTGGACAGAGTTTATGACGGCGATACGTTTTATTGCACTATCAAAGGGCATAATCCCATCGACAATAAACCGGTCGGCATCAGAATACGCGGCATAGATACGCCAGAAATGAAAGGCACAGAAGGAAAATTGCATCAAAAAGCCCAGCAAGCCAAAGATTTAGTGACTGAAGAAATTAGAAATGCCCGAACCATTCATTTATATAATGTGAATTTGAATGACAAATATGGCAGGATTTTAGCCAGTGTTTTTTGTGACCGTCGCGATTTGGCAAAAATTTTATTAGAACAAAAATTAGCCAAAAAATACGATGGTGGCAAAAAAGAAAAGTGGTAAAGATTTCTTTTTATCATTTTACTTTGCAGAAAAAAACTCCGCCTCTTATCCTCTGTACTGGAGTGTCATGCTGATAGAGCAATAACTAAGAAATAATCTTTACTTAGCTATCTAATCTGTGTAAAAACGTGTCAATTTTTTTATTATTTTGCGTGTTTTCCACTTTAACGTTTGGCATCTTCATGTACGTTCCCAAAAAACTAAAGCAACCTTGTTTATTGTTCGTACCGTTGGCGTTAAGCTTTTTTTCAACCGCAATGGCAGATGATTTTAATAAAACCTTTGAAAAAGCAGTAAAGTTTGGGCAAGAAGATGGCAAATATGGACAACTTAAATTTGATTTACGTTTTCGTTATGAAAATGCAGATAGCGTAAATCCGACCAGAAAAACCGCTAACGGTTTCACAGGACGCTTACGTTTAGGTTATTTATCACCTGTGTTTGAAAATCTACAAGGCTATGCCGAGTTTGAGGCAAATCAAGATATTCTCGCCAGCACTTACAACAGTGGTCGCAATGGCAAAACCAAGTACGAAACTATTGCTGAGCCACAACAAAAAGAATTAAATCAACTTTGGCTAAGTTATAAAGGTTTTCCTGAGACGGAAATCAAAATTGGAAGGCAGCGGATTCAATTTGATAATGAACGCTTTATCGGTGCGGCAGCCTGGCGACAATTGGAGCGCACTTTTGATGGTTTATACATTACCAATACGTCAATCCCCAATACCATTATCAAACTGGGCTATCTGTTAAAACAACAAAATACCGATAGCACCGTGCATCGAATGCAGCTTCCTGTGGTGAATATTGCCTATAACTTTGAAGAGTTTGGCACTTTAGCCAGCTACGGCTATTGGATTGATGACCACGATCAACGACCGCAAGATTCCAATCAAACTTATGGGGTGCGCCTTGATGGGAGTTATAAAGTCAGTGATGATTTACGTCTGCATTACAACGCCGAATATGCTTTTCAACGCAATTACGCAGGCAATCCCACCGTTTACAAAGTCGATTATTATCATTTTGTCGGTGGCTTTTCTACATTTGGCATCACTGCTAAAGCAGGCATGGAAGAGTTAGACGGCAAAGGCTTGAATGAAACTTTTGATACGCCGTTTGGCTTATTGCACAAGTTTGATGGTTGGGCGGATTTATTTCTCACCACGCCCGATAAAGGCTTGCGTGATGTTTATGCCAGTTTAGAAACGGATTTAGATGGGTTTAAATTATCAGGGATTTATCACGACTTTACCGACGACACCACCAAGCAACATTACGGTGATGAATGGAATTTTCAGGTAACTCGGCAGTTTTTTAAACACTATAATTTTCTGGCTAAATATGCTTACTTTAGTGCCGATAGCAATGGTATGAAAATTGTCAACAGCACAACGCCGATTAGTTTGTACGATACGCAAAAATTTTGGTTTGCAGTCAGTATCACCTTTTAAATCTCATCTTTTTAAAAGCTAGAAACGCAATAGAGACTGTGAACATATTTAAAAAACACCCAGTCTCTATTTTTAACTCATTGATTTATATCACCGGAATCAAAAGTCGTGACTTTTGACTCCAGAATCTAATACTTTCACAATCTCAATAGTTGCGTTTCTACTTAAAATAGCCACAATCACCTAAAAAGCCGCTTCAAACGCGCCAATATCACAGGCTGTTCCAACAGGCAAAGGACGCGCCACGCCGCGTTGGTCTGTTTTAGGACAATTCGCCCCTGCCCTACTTGCTGGACTACCAGGCAATAACGCCATTGTTTGCCGCACTCCGCCATTATTTTTCAAAACATCCAATTTCGGGTCAACAATCACAATCCCATTGGCACAAGGCGCGTTAGCCACTGAGGAAAATTGCAGATTATTACCGCCATTTGTCATTGTGGTGATGCAGTTGTGATACACATTCCAAGAGTTCCCGCCATTTTTAGCCACATTATTCGCCAAAATTGTGTTTTTAAGCGTGACATTCAATCCGCCATAAATCCCGCCTGCTTGCCAATAAGCCACATTATTTGCAATCGTCGTATTGCTAATAACAGCCGTGCCGCTATTGCTAATCCATAAACCGCCACCTAAATTCGTTGCGCCGTTTGCACTATTGCCTGCAATCGTGCTGTTGGTAATGGTCAATTTCCCGACATCACCTAACACAATTCCTCCACCGCCACTGCTGGCGGCAATATTTCCTGACACCGTGCTATTGCTAATTGTTGCTCCCGTGCCAGCAGGATGTCTGCCTAGCCAAATTCCGCCCGCTTGACTGCCCGCACTATTATTCGCAACGGTGGTATTGCTAATCGTCAACGTGGTTTTATTGCTGTTGCTCACCCAACCACCGCCTAAAGCCGAATCGCCCGTACTCCAAATCGCCGCGCCTTGCCCAGTGCTTGCGCCGCCCACTTTATTGCCGGAAAAAACACTGTTTTTGATAATCGCTTTATTGTTGTTATACAAACTATTAAAAATCGCACCACCATAATTTGCGGCAAAATTTGTTTTGAATGTGCTATTGCTGATAGTAATAAAACCATTATCTTTTTTTGCGCCATCAATATAAATTGCACCGCCTGAGCCTAAGTTATTGGCTTGATTGCCAGTAAATGTGCTATTGCTGACCACCAAATTACTGTTTAAAACTCGAATCGCTCCGCCAATGCTGGCTTTATTTGCGCTAAATACACTGTTGCTAACGGTTAAAGTTCCTGCACCACTGTAAACCGCGCCGCCACCATATTCGCCTAATTTGGTCGCGTTATTATTCTTGAAAATACAATGTGTTATCGTCAGATTATTTTCAAAAGGGCTGTTAATCGCCGCGCCCTGATCGACAGTTTTGCCATTGATAAAGCTTAGGTTTTTCACAGTAAATGGAATATAGGCGGCAAGATTAAATAATCTCTGCATTGCTGCTCCGCTAAAGGAAATTAAATTGCCGCCATCAATCGTGGTGTTTGTTGCAATCACTTTTTCAGTGCTGAATGTGATTGTGACAGGCGCAGAGCCGCAATTAAATGTCACCACACCGCCACTATTTAACGCGGTATTTAATGCGGTTTCTGTGCAACTTGCTGCTGTGCCGTTTCCCACGATGCCAGCGGCTTCAGCAATTTGCAAAACGAGAAAATTGACAGCTACTGCAAATCCTAATCGCGTTAAAAAAGCTTTTGATTTCAAAAAGATATTTTTCATTGTCTAAACCTTATTTACCAGAAAATCCCGGAGTTGTGATAGGCACAACAATCGCTTGCTGCCCACCTGCACCACTCACCACTTGTGGCGATTGTCCATTCCATTGCAATTGCGCCCGCGCCTGCAAATAGCGAATATACAATTCAGGACTATTATTAAACGCTGAAATTTCCAGTTTCAAACGTGCCGCCTGCCCTTCCCCATCTAAAACTTGTTTCGTTTTATCCGCCTCTGCACGAATCACAGCCGACTTTGCCGCGCCTGTCGCTGATTCAATCGCAGAATCCGCTAAACCTTTTGCCGCAATCACTTTTTGCTGCGCTTTTGCGGTTTCTACCACTTGTTTGTTTTGTTCAGCAACCGCATCATTTTTCGCCCTCACCGCATTTTCATTTGATTGCACAAAAGTCGGTGAATAAATAATTTGTGCAATTTGCAAACTGTGCGGTTGCAAGCCAAATTGCTCTGACACCGCACTAAAAACAGCGCGAGTGACTTGTTCTTGAATAATTTCTCGATTTTGCGAAATGATCGTGGTGTTTTGTTTGTTAAATACTCGCCCTGCCCTGTCTTTTACGACCGGAACAATGCTATCTGCAATATCCATATTGCCGGTTTTTCCCACTTCATACAGCAGATGATTGACTTTATTGCGCGGCACGGTGAAATTAAAATTCATATCGAGGGTAATCTTTTGATTATCAACGGTATTTACATCAAAAGGTGGAATGTGCAGCGTGGTTAAACTCACTTGTACAATGTCCACCGTGTCGATAAATGGAATTTTAAAATGCGGGCCTGCACCAACCGGTTGGTTATAAACGACATTTCCCATCCGGCGAATATTTGCCATTTCTGAGGGGTCAACCACATATACCAAGTTAGAAAGCACGATAAAAGCTGCAAAAACGTAACCTGCGATTTTTAGTAAGCCCATTTTTGAATGCGGTTCGTTGTCTTTTGGTGCTGAAAGCATTGTCTCTTTTAAGATACCCATGATTTTTTCCCCAAGCGAATAGTTTAAGTTTTTGATAAATCATATCTATTTTAAAGCATGTCGTTTCTCTAAACCGTTAGAAAACGTTTTTAGCTGTATAAATTAGATGCGATTTATAGCGAATATTTTGAGTTTAGCAGTCTATGGAATACATCATAAACTCATTTAAACGCGGCGGATATGTTGCGGAATGGAATAGTTACACAAGAAACGGCGTAGTGAGAAATTTAGAAATAAACTGTAGCAAAAATTTTCAAGACGACTGGTCGTCTTGAAATTTTTTCGCGTTTTTTTATAAAAACTGGTAAGCAATGTTGATAAAAAAAGAATTCAATTAGCGATATGGTTTTCGTGTTTTAGCGTAAAATTCGGATTTGTTTTTTACTCTTTCAAAATACCAATAACAACATAGCGAATAAAAAATATGATGACAGTTTTTGAGATTTTATCGGCGTTAGAGTTGTTCATCAGGTAAGTGATGAGTATGCAATGTTGAAAGTGGCAGCGAAGTTGTTGAAAAATCTAACATCCTACAACAATTTTAGACGAGCGTTTCTTGCATGTTAGACTAAGCATGTCTTTCCTCTTAGTTTATAATTTTTAAGGTTTTTTTCATTTTTTGGTGCGTTTATGTCAGCTTCGGTGCTTGCAGTTTTCAAGTTTATATTTTCGGTAGTATCGGGCGGTTTTGCGTTTCGCTCATTTGTCGAGACTAATCATACGACGACGGCGGCTAAAGTTGCCAGTTCGTTGATTTTTGCTTTTTCGTTGTTGCTGGTGATTCCAGTCTGGAAAGACTTAGTGGAAATTGTCAGTCCTAGCGATAAGGTGAGTGATGTGGAAAAGACGTTTTTGGATTATTGCGTGAAAGACCATAATGCGGATTCGTGTCGTGAGTATTTAACACTGTTTCCTGAAAGCAAAATGAATGGTTTGGTCAAGGATGAATTGACTAAGTTAGAATCACATGATGATAAGTTGTTTAAACAAAAACAGCGGGAATCAGAACAACAGCAAGCGCAAAAAGCGATTGCTAAGGCGCAAGCGGAAAAACAAGCTGCCGAAGCTAAAGCTGCAAAAATTGCGTTGGAAAATAAAAGATTAAAACATCAACAAGAACTTCAACTTGCACAAGCTGAACAGCAAAAAAATGATGCTATGCAGCAGCAAGCAGAATTAGCAAAACAGACGGTTTTGGATAAAAAAGCCGAAACTGAGCGGCAAAATGCGTTGCAACATCAGGAAGAGAACGCGAGGAAAATGGTCAAACAAGGCGAATCGTATGTTAAGCGAGGCAAATATAAAACAGCTTGTGCGCTTTTTAAAAAAGCAGCGGCACACAATGCTGATGCAAAAGTATATATGACAGCAAAGCAATGTAAATTTTAGGGGGAAACATGAATTTAGCGAGTTATAACGGCGATGTAGTGGCATGGGCAAATCAACAAGCATGGTTAATCCGCAATAAAAAGTTTGATTTGTTGGATTTGGAAAATATTGCAGAGGAGATTGAAGACGTGAGCAAAAGCGAACAGCGTGAGTTAGCGCATCGCATGGCGGTGTTGTTACAGCATTTGTTGAAATGGCAATATCAACCGGAGCGGCAAGGGACAAGTTGGCAATTGACCATCAAAGAACAGCGCGAACGAATTACGCGGCGTTTGAAAAAAATGCCGAGTTTAAAAACTTGTTTGCAAGATGACGAATGGTGGGCAGATGCTTGGTCGGATGCTAAAACAGATGCAGAAAAAGAGACTCATATTGCATTTGATCAGTTTCCGCAGCAATGCCCTTGGACGGCGGAGCAGATTTTAGAGCAAACTTGGTTTCCAGATGACAACGTTAATTAAACAAAAGTTAAGGAGTAATGATGAGTTATGCCTATGTTGTTGAAAAAAGTGTTTTAGCGGGGCTGGTTTTGTGTTTGAGCACAACGGCGTATGCGTTTGATCAAAAGTTGTTTGATAAGCTGGATAGTGTTCCTAAACCGACAGTTAAGCCAGCACAAAAAACAAGTTCTAAGCATCATCAAAAAGCGGTTAAAAAACATCATCATTCTAAAAAAGTAGAAGTTGAGCCAGAAGCTTATGCAGAACCTGCGGCGGAAGTTATTCCTGCACCAGAAGCTGTATCTCCAGTTAATGAAGACATTGCTATTGGCAAAAATTATCAAGGTGGGATTGTTTTTTATGTTGATGACAGCGGTAAACATGGTTTGATTGCTGCGCCGACTGACCAAACTGATTCCAAAGGTATTCAATGGTACAACGGCTCTTATTCCACAATCGCGACCAGTACAGCCGCTGGTTCAGGAAGGGCAAACACCGCAGCTATTATTAGCAGTCAAGGCGCGGGTAAATATGCGGCAAAACTGTGTGATGATTTGGAGCTTAATGGCTACGATGATTGGTATTTGCCTTCAAAAGATGAATTGAATTTAATGTATAACACGATTGGTCAGGGGGCGAGTGGGTCGTTAAAAAATCGTGGGGGTTTTGCGTCCGACTACTATTGGAGTTCCTCCGAGTACGCCTACGGCCTCGCCTGGAATCAGTACTTCTACAGTGGTTATCAGTTCAGCTACAATAAGAACGCCCCTCTCTATGTTAGGGCTGTGCGGGCTTTTTAACAATTCAACTATTTAACTTATTCCCGCAACGCGGGAAATTTTTTTGACCTTTTCCTAACATATTTACTGCTGACACCGTACGGCGCAATCCGTAAGATTCCGTACCTCGTACGGCGCAATCCGTAACATTCCGTAGGGTGCAATAGCGATAGCGTATTGCACCGGAATATGAGCCACACCATTCGGCGGATTACGCTATCGCTAATCCGCCCTACATAAACAAAAATTCGCACCGCACCATTAAAATTGGTGGGCAAAAAAGCGTGCCCACCCAACGAAATTTCTTGATTGAATCAGTGTAACTACGTTTTGCTAATTTAGATTAAGCAGAATTTCTCGCTGCGTTAATAATGCCAAACATCGAACGAAGGACTAAAGTTCGGTATTCTTTTTCCGATTCTTTACCTGCTAATTCATCAGCGCGAAGTTGCTGCAAGGCATACTGTTGAATAGCAATAATAGGCAACACAATTTGTTCGCGTAACCGAATTGACTGGCGAATGTCTATATTGTCTTCCATCAAACTGCCAAGATTACTCACATTTAAAATTTGTTTTTGCGCTAACTGCAATTCAGCATACATTTTACGCCACAAATCACCAAAATCAGGATCGTCACTGATGTAAGCGGTGGCAGAGTAAAAGGATTTAGTCAACGACATCATGCTATTACCGAGCAATGTACGGAAAAACAAAGAGTTTTTATACATGGCTTGCAACTTGGTCAATTCATCTTGCTCAACTAAATCCGCAATCGCTGTGCCAACACCATAAAAGCCAGGCAAGTTTTGTTTCATTTGCGCCCACGCGCTGACAAAGGGGATAGCTCTCAGATCATCTAAGCGCAATGTTGCGTCGGTGTTACGTTTCATCGGACGTGAGCCGATGTTAGAGCCACCAAAATACGGTAACGGAGTCATTTTTTGCAAATACGGCACAAATTGCTCATCGTGTTTGAGTGCTAAATAAGCGGTGTAGCTACGTTGTGCTAATTTAGACATTAGTTGTTTTTCTTCGGCGGTAAACGAGGGGACATTTTGCGGAAACACATAAGCCATCACGCCGGCGGAAATCAACTGTTCTAAGTTGTAACGACATGAGGCAACTTTGCCATAATTAGAGCTAATGGTTTGCCCTTGTATGGTGACTTGTACCTCTTCATTTTCAATGGTTTCACCCAAAGACGCATAAAAATCATGCGTATTACCGCCACCACGCGCAGGAGGCCCGCCGCGTCCATCAAAAAAGATTGCCGTGATGTCATATTGCCGTGAAACGCGAGTGAGTTCTTCTTTTGCACGAAAAATAGACCAGTTGGCGCAAAGATAGCCGCCATCTTTTGTGCCGTCTGAAAAACCTAACATCATCGTTTGTTTGTTGGCGCGTGCGGCAAGGTGTTGACGATATAACGGAATTTCATACAAATCATGAATCACTTGATGCGCAACTTCCAAATCTTCAATACTTTCAAATAACGGGATGATGTCTAATGCTAATTTATTTTCATCATTAGCCGTTAACAGTTGTGCCAGTTTAAACACTTCAATCACTTGTAAAGCACTGCCACAATGACTGATGATGTAACGGTGACAACCTTCTTCGCCATTGTTGTGTTGAATGGTTTTAATGGCTGAAAACGTGTGAACCATTTCAATCATAAACGCATCATCAAGGTTAAGTTGATGTAAATCCACATCCAGACTTAACACATACACAATTTGTTCGTGTTCCGTCATCGCATCAAACTCAGCCAACGACACAGCAAGGTTTTGTTGGTGTAACTTTTGAATAATGCGTTGCCAAAGTTTGTGGTGTTGACTGCTTTCTTGGCGAATGTCCATGCTGGCAAAATGAAAACCAAAAATACGAACATTGAGCAATAACTTATCCAGTTTGTCCAAAAACAAGCTGTCATGGTCATTAATCAAACAATTTCTCGCTTCCCATAACAATTGTTCAAATTCAAGCACACTGTTATAACTGTTTTGACCGCCGTACAAACTTTGATACAGTTTTTGCTCTGCTTCGGCAATTAACACATCCACGCCTTTAAAACTTAAACGGCGTTTTAATTCACGCAATTCACGATAATAACAACGCAATACGGTTTCTCTGAGCTTTTGTGCAACCTGCAAGCTGACATCATGGGTGACAAATGGATTGCCGTCTCTATCGCCACCTGGCCAAAAACCAATGCGAATTAAATGCGGGTTAATCCATTCCGCAACCGGAATTTTTAAACCTTTTGCCAGTTGTTCAATGATGCTACCAACGGCTGGATAAAATACAAACTCCAAATACCAGCATAAACTAACCGCCTCATCCAGTGGCGTGGGTTTTTCGCGTTTATAAAAAGGCGTTTTTGCCAATTGTTGCAACAACAAATTGATTTGATCTACATCGTTATCATGCGCGGCTTCTTCCAAGTCTTTAATGATGGCAAGCACAGCTCCGGGATAAAACTGCGTTGGGTGTGCTGTTAGCACTAAAGAGACGCTAAATGTTTTGAGTTTTTCTTTTAAACGATCGGTTGCATGATCCGCATGAGCTTGATTGATCAGCGCGGTCAGCGTTCCGTCGCCGTTTAAATCATGGATTTGTTCAAATGCGGCTTCTTCTAACGCGTCAAACAACACTACTTGCCGTTCAACATACTGAATGAACTGAAACAACATCTTAAATCGTTCTTCTTGTGGCGCATGAGGGGTATAGTTATCAAAGAAACCGTTAATAATCTCTAACGGCGTTTTATCTTGGTTAAAACCATCAATACACGTTTGTCCCAATAATGGTAATAAAGTGCCTGTTTGATAGACTTCTTTAAAGGGCAGGTTTAAAAACAAACTGTTATAAATGTGGTAACGTGTAAAAACAATTTGACGGTATTTATTTCTATTCATTGCATTTTGCTCTCAAAATAAAAGAGATTTAATGATACACGATTGTGTGAAAGAGAAATAAATGCAATTTGCGGTAAATTTAGCAAGGTAGCCCACATGAAATGGAATGGAATGCGGGACAAACGCCACAATAATCGCACCTGTGTAGTGAGAAATTTACAGATAAGTTGTAGCAAACATTTTCAAGACGACTGGTCGTCTTGAAAAAATTTGAGCAGATTGAAAGCACATACAGAAGATGTGCGTAGTGAATAGTTAAATCGATATTATGAATTTAGCGCGGAAAAACAGGCTCAGTATTGGTTCACAACTTCCATAAACACAAACCTTTGCTCGCTTTGTCAATGGCTTCTAAGCGTTGCAGATGTTCGGCTTGTTCGGTTTCATTGCTATAAATCACTTTTAACGGCGGGCGATTGCTGGCAAGTCGTTGCACAACTTGATTGGCACTGTTGCTCGCATGAGTATTTTCCTCTCCCAGCAAAGAATCTTGTCCGCCTGTCATTTGCAGATAAACATCTGCCAAAATTTCTGCGTCTAATAACGCGCCGTGTAATTCTCTATGGCTATTATCAATGTTATAGCGTTTGCACAGTGCGTCTAAGCTGTTGCGTTGTCCGGGGTGTTTGCTACGCGCAAGAGCCAGCGTGTCAAAAATGGCACAATAATTTTCCAGCGTGCCAATATTGCCTAATAACGAATATTCATAATTCAAAAAACCTACGTCAAACGGCGCGTTATGAATCAGAAGTTGTGCGCCGCGCGTAAATTCAATGAAATCGCGGGCAATTTCAGCAAATAGAGGTTTGTCGGCTAAAAATTCATTGGTAATGCCATGAACTTCCATTGCGCCGGGGTCAACAAGGCGTTGCGGATTGATATAAACGTGAAATTGATTGCGGGTAAAACGACGATTAATTAACTCAATACAGCCAATTTCGATAATCCGATGCCCTTCTTTTGGGCTTAAGCCAGTCGTTTCCGTATCTAAAACAATTTGGCGGCTGTATTTTTCTGTCATTATTTAATCTGAGATGATACTTAAACCTTTCAGGTTTTAAAAACCTGAAAGGTTTGTGGCAGAACTATTTTTTTGCAGGAGCTGGAGCAGGTGCAACAGGTGCAGCTGCGGGTTGTGCTGCAACAGCAGGTGCAGCCGCTGGCGAAGCTAATGCAGCAATATTTTCTTTGGTAATAATTGTGCCTTTGCTGTCCAGAGAAACAGACCAAGAACTTCCTAATGAAGTAATCACAATTTCATATTCTTCACCTGGGCCATTTGGATTTGGAATTAGTTGTGCCGCAGTGATTTTGTAATCAGGAAAAGCCGCTTTTAAGCCATTGATAACAACGCCGGGGATAATATTAAACGCATAAATTTTTTCTGAATTGATAAAAAACTGTCCGCCGGTTCTATAAAAAATAGAGACTTCTTCACTGACTGTTTTTGGTTTCAGTTTTTCGCCTTTCACATCTTTCTCATCAGGCACTTTTATGGTGAGTTCTTCCGTAAAGCTCAACTCAAAAAGGTTTTGCCCATAATGTTTTTGTTCTGTGATGACTAAATTAGAGGTTTTAGGGTGATATTTACTAAAATGAATCAGCAGTTTTTTTGGCAATTCTTGTTTTGTTAATTGTTTTGCCTGTACTGAAATCGAGCTAACTGCGAGGCAAATGGCAGCACACAATAGTTTTTTCATGGAAATTCTCTTTGCTTTATAGTGTTGAAACAAGGCAGTTTTAATGCCAAACGTAAGACGTGGAGGAGTAGTAACGATGAAAATGTTGAAATCACAAGCCTCTTAATAGGTCATTTTTAATATCTTCAATATTTTCTAAACCGACGGAAACACGCACCAAGCCGTCTTTAATTCCAGCTGCGGCACGAACTTCGGGTGTTAAGCGACCATGTGTGGTACTAGCAGGGTGTGTAATTGTCGTTTTTACATCACCCAAATTCGCAGTAATTGATAACATTTGTGTCGCATCAATAACTCGCCATGCGTGTTCTTTGCCACCCGCTAATTCAAAACTGACTACACCACCAAAATGACGTTGTTGTCGTTTGGCTAATTCATGTTGAGCATGGGAGATAAGACCAGGATAGTGGACTTTTGTTACGGCGGGTTGTTGTTCCAACCATTTTGCCAGCTCAAAAGCGTTATCACAATGAGCTTTAATTCGCACGGCAAGCGTTTCTAAACCACCGGCAAACACCCACGCATTAAACGCGCTCATGGTTGCGCCACCTGTGCGTAAATAAGGATAAATATATTTGTCGATGATTTCGTTGCTGGCAATCACAGCACCGCCCACACAGCGTCCTTGTCCATCAATATATTTAGTGGCGGAATGCACCACAATATCCGCGCCTAACGTTAAAGGTTGTTGCAAAATAGGCGTACAAAATACGTTATCGACCACTAATAAACAGCCGTGTTTATGGGCGATTTCTGCCAGTGCTTGAATATCTGCAATTTCAATCAACGGGTTTGAAGGCGTTTCAAGGTATAAAAAACGCGTATTCGGCTTAATCGCCGCTTCCCATGCGGTTAAATCCGTTAAAGTGACAAAATCAGTGCTCACACCAAATTTGCCAAAATAATTTTCAAACATCAAAATCGTATTGCCAAACACACTGCGCGAGGAAACGATATGATCGCCTGCTTTTAATAAGCCCATACCCACAGCCATAATCGCAGCCATGCCTGATGCAAAAGCCAAACAACGCTCACCTTTTTCCATTAACGCTAAGCGTTGCTGAAATACATCGACGGTAGGATTGGTAAAACGAGAATAAATGTTGCCCGCTTGTTTGCCCGTAAAGCGTAAAGCCGCTTGCTCTGCTGATTCAAACACATAGCTAGAAGTGGCAAATAGCGGCATACTGTGTTCATCTTCGTGGGTGCGCCGATGTCCGGCTCTGATTGCCTGCGTCTCTGGGGCGTAATTATTCCAATCGATTTCGTTCATTTAATCTTGACCTGATGTTCTCACCACTGGCAATCTTTTAAGGACTACCAGTGGTAATTTCTCTAAATTTCAATAATGCAATCGCTTGCATTTTGCTCTACCTTTACGCTGTCATTGCGTAAGGCTTCAACTCTTTCCAAATAAGCATCATCAATGTCACCTGTTATGTAGTGATGATCAAAACAGGAAGTATCAAAATGTTTTATTTCTGGATTACCTTTTTGCACAGCATCAATTAAATCTTGCAAGTCTTGATAAATTAATTTATCTGCACCAATTGCTGCGCAGACTTCATCTTCAGTTCGACCATGCGCAATCAGTTCATGCGCGGCGGGCATATCAATACCATACACATTTGGATAGCGTACTGGCGGCGCGGCGGAGGCAAAGTAAACTTTTTTCGCACCGGCATCGCGTGCCATTTGAATAATTTGTTCAGACGTTGTGCCACGCACCACAGAATCATCCACTAACAATACATTTTTGCCATCAAATTCTAAATCAATGGCATTGAGTTTTTGCCGCACGGATTTTTTACGCATTTGTTGTCCGGGCATAATAAACGTGCGTCCGATATAGCGATTTTTAATAAAACCTTCGCTGAACTTTACGCCTAATTTATGCGCCATTTGCAACGCTGAAGTGCGGCTGGTATCAGGAATCGGAATAATCACATCAATATCGTGATCTGGCCATTCGCGCAAGACTTTGGCTGCTAATTTATCGCCCATCCGCAACCGCGCTTTATACACAGAAATATCATCAATGATTGAATCGGGTCTGGCAAAATAGACATATTCAAAAATACACGGACAGTGATCAACTGTTTCAGCACATTGTTTGATATGCAAAGTGCCGTCTGTTTCAATAAATACCGCTTCGCCGGGTTCGATGTCGCGAATTAAATTAAAATCCAGCACGTCTAAGGCAACGCTTTCAGAAGCAATCATAAAATCAGAGCCTTCTTCACTTTTGCGCTCACCAAATACAATCGGGCGAATGCCGTGTGGGTCTCTAAATCCTAAAATCCCAAACCCTGCAATCATAATCACCACAGCATACGCGCCGCGACAACGTTTGTGTACAGCAGAGACGGCATTAAATATATCTTCTGGTGTCAGAGAAAGCTTATGTAATTGCTGTAATTCGTGCGCAAAAACATTGAGTAATATTTCTGAGTCTGAATCCGTGTTTAAATGTCTTTGGTCTTCTACAAATAACGCCTGCTTTAACTCTTCGGTATTGGTTAAATTACCATTATGAGCCAGCGTTAAACCAAAGGGAGAGTTCACATAAAAAGGTTGGGCTTCAGCAGAACTTGTACAGCCTGCGGTGGGATAACGAACATGTGCAATGCCCATATTCCCCTTCAGCTTTAGCATTTGACTGTTAGTAAATACATCACGGGTAAGACCAATTTCTTTACGCAAATGCAAGCGTCCATTTTCACAAGTGACTATACCCGCAGCATCTTGCCCCCGATGCTGTAATACCGTCAGTGCATCATAAAGTTCTTGATTAACATATCGATGCGAAACAATACCTGCAATACCACACATTTTTTTACCCTGTTTTTAGTTTCACAATTTATCGCGAGCCATAAAGCCTGAACAAATTGTGTTAACGTTATAATTTATAGCATAGGCTTTTTTCAGCCAACTTTGCCCTCGCAACCACAGCGAGTGATTTATAAAAAATAAATGAATTTGCTTCCTGTCATATTACTTGTTTGAGCTTAAATTTTTCAAAATCTCCGTAACGTAGGTTACTGTTATTCAGGAATGGCAATGCTGTGCACACCATTGAGCTGATTAATTTTGTTTTTCATAGATTGTGCACGTTCTGCATCTACTTCAGGGCCAACTTTAAGTCTATAAACGCGCCCTTTACCATTCAGCCAAGCGGAGTCGACTGTTGCAGGAAAGCCTTGCGTGCGCAGTTTATCTCTAAAAGCTTCAGCTTTCGCTTTATCGCTTAAACTAGCCACTTGTATAATCCAACGATGCTTATCTGTAGCAGGCGCAGAGTGAGAATCCGCTTTATCTAACGCATTATCATCTAAACTCGGTAGTTGCGATTTAGCCTTGTCTGTCTTTTTGTCTGCAACTTTTGACTCATCTACTTTTTTATCTTCATCTTCTAAAGAATGTGCTTTTTTCGCTTCTTTAGTTTTATCCTGTTTTTCTTCGTCTGCACTCTCATCTTTAGAGACTTTTTTCTTAGGCGGCTCTTCTGCTATTGCTGGCGATACATCTTCAGAATCTACCGCAAGCTCTTCAGCATTTAAGCTAGTATCTGATCTTTCAGTATCCGAGTTTAAGTTCTCTTCTGCGGGTTTAGTCTCAGTCGCTTCGCTGGTTTTTTCAGGAACAATAGCTGTCGTCAGCAATGGTGAAACTTCAGGTTTGCGCGGAATATCCAGTTCACTCACTATTTGACCCTTTTTTTCTACAGGATCATCAAACAGCATCGGTAAAAAAATAACTGCTAGAACAGTTACGACAGCCGCTCCTGCCAATCTATTTTTTAATGTGTCATCTATTTCCATGGTTCGCCCCCTTAAATATTTCTTTGTCAGCTAAATATTCTGACACTAAAAAGAAAGAGCCAAAAATTAAAATTAAATCGTCTTTCTTAGCTTTTTGTTTTGCCGCTTTCAAAGTCTCTGTAAAGTTTTCAAAGCCTATTGATACTTGACTAATGCCTTGCTGATGAAAACAACTGAGTAGTATTTCTTCAGTTGCTGCACGAGGATTAGTCAACGGCGCAATAAACCAATTGTTAATTTTATCTTTTATCAATTCAATAACACTGTTTATATCCTTGTCTTTCATCATTGCAAATACAGCATAGATTTGTTTATCTGCAAAGTTTTCATCTAAATGTTCAACTAAAGTTTTCACTGCTTGCGGATTATGCGCAACATCAAGCAGCACAGGAATTCCTTCCTCTTCACATAATTGAAACCGTCCCATTAACTGGGCGTTTTTTAAGCCATTACAAATTGCCTTTTCAGTGATAGGAAGTTTTTTTTGCAAGGTTGCCACTGCCAGAATCGCCGCAGAGGCATTACGAAATTGATGTTCGCCTTTCAAAACTGGAAGAGGCAAATCAGCATAACTTTCTTCAGAGCTGCACCAACTCCAAGCATTAGGTGATTTTTTATAGCTAAAATCTTCGTTAAGGCAAAAAAGTAACGCTTGCTTTTCCTTTGCTGTTTCTAACAACGATTGCGGCGGTTCTAAATCCCCCACAATCGCAGGAATATTTTTGCGGAAAATACCTGCTTTCTCTCGCCCGATTGCATCACGGGTTTCGCCAAGCCAATCAACATGGTCTATATCAATACTGGTGATAATGGCAGCATCAGGATCAACAATATTAACAGCATCTAATCTGCCACCTAATCCCACTTCCAGTATTTGCAGATCAAGTGCCGCTGAGGTAAAAATATCTAATGCGGCTAATGTACCAAATTCAAAATAACTTAATGAGGTGTCTGCGCGGGCGACATCTATGCGTTCAAACGCTGCGCAAATTATTTCATCAGTAACAGGAACACCGTTGATTTTAATGCGTTCGTTATATTTTAGAATATGTGGCGAGGTGTAAGTGCCTACTTTATAGCCTTGTGCTTTGTAAATGGCTTCCAAAAAAGCTACACAAGAACCTTTGCCATTTGTGCCTGCAACTGTAATCGTCACAGGCTTTATACAGTTTGGGTTTAACTTTTGAAAAACTAGTGCTGCACGCTTTAAACCTAAATCAATGGCACGAGGATGGAATCCTTCTTGCCAATGTAGCCAAGCATTTAGAGAATCAAAACGGCTCATATCAGTAATTTAGGGTGTATCGTTTTCTGGCTGTTCTATGATTTCGACCACAACAACATCCACAGGCATTTCTTGCCCAACGACGATTTCTGTTTCAACGATTGTTTCTACTACTGTGTCAACCGCTGGTTTAATACGCCCAGACATTAACATCGACAAAATATCGCTGATTTTTTCACGCATTTCGCGGCGATCAATAATCATGTCAATTGCGCCGTGTTCTTGTAAGAATTCACTGCGCTGAAAACCTTCAGGGAGTTTTTCGCGTACAGTTTGTTCAATGACGCGCGGCCCTGCAAAACCAATCAACGCATTCGGCTCGGCAACATTAATATCGCCTAACATCGCTAAACTTGCAGATACCCCGCCCATGGTTGGGTCAGTCATAAAAGAAATATACGGCAAGCCAGCTTCTGACAGTTTAGTTAAAACCGCGCTGGTTTTAGTCATTTGAAACAAAGAAAACAAGGATTCTTGCATCCGTGCGCCACCACTGGCAGTAAACACAATGAAAGGTGCGCCGATTTCTAAACTTCTGTTGACACCACGCACAAAACGTTCGCCCACCACAGAACCCATTGAGCCGCCCATAAAGCTAAAATCAAATGCTGCTGCGACAATCGGTTGACCTTTCAGAAAACCTTGCATTACCACTAACGCATCGTTTTCTTTGGTTTCTTTTTGCGCTTGCGAAACGCGGTCTTTGTAACGTTTGCTGTCTTTAAACTTCAACGGATCAACAGGTTTTAAACCTTTACCAATTTCTTCCCGCCCTTCTTCGTCCAAAAACAGAGCTAAACGGGTTCTGGCATTGATGCGAATGTGATGGTCGCATTTTGGGCAAACGCTGAAATTTCTTTCCAATTCTGTGTTATACAAAATGGCATTGCAGCTAGGGCATTTATTCCACAGTCCTTCCGGTACAGTGTTCTTTTTATTAGACGAATTAGTTCTAATGGTGGAAGGGACTAATTTTTCAAACCAACTCATGGTGTAACGGCTCCTAGCTATCCATTGCTGTGCGCATGGATGTTAATAATTCAACAATTTCTTCTTTGGCTTTTTGCGGATTGTCGAGATTTGCTTCAATCTTGCTAATCAAGGCACTACCAACGACTACGCCGTCTGCAATTGCAGCCACTGTTTTAGCAGTTTGCGCATCTTTTACCCCAAAGCCGACTCCGACAGGTAAAGCCGTATTTTTGCGGATTTGCGCTAATTTTTCTTCCACATCCGCAGTGTTCAAATGTCCTGCGCCGGTTACGCCTTTTAAGGAAACGTAATACAGATAACCACTGCCGACGGCATCCATTTTTTGAATCCGTTCATCCGTGCTATTCGGCGCAAGCAAGAAAATCTGGTCGATGCCTTTTTCTTTTAACATCGCAACACATTCCACTGATTCTTCCGGTGGTAAATCAACGGTTAATACGCCATCAATATCGGCTTTGTGCGCAGCATCAGCAAACGCTTGATAACCCATCATTTCAACTGGATTCAAATAACCCATCAATACTAGAGGCGTGGTTTTATCAGTTTCACGAAACTCTGCGGCTAACGCTAACACTTTGCGCAAACTCATTTTATGCGCCAAAGCGCGTTCGCTGGCACGTTGAATTACAGGCCCATCAGCCATTGGGTCAGAAAAAGGTACGCCTAATTCCAGAATATCAGCTCCTGCTGCAACCATCGCATGAAGCATCGGCACGGTGAATTCAGGATTTGGATCACCTACAGTCACAAATGGAATCAAGGCTTTACGATTATTTTGTTTTAATTCGGCAAATTTCGCGGCTAAACGGCTCATAGTTTAATCCCCTCGCGTTGTGCGATGGTGTGCATATCCTTATCTCCACGACCGGATAAATTAACAATAATAATCTCATCTTTTGCCATCGTTGGGGCTAATTTCATGGTGTAAGCCATGGCGTGACTGGATTCCAAAGCGGGAATAATGCCTTCCATGCTGGTCAACGCATGAAAGCCGCCCAACGCTTCGTCATCGGTAATGCTGACATATTGAGCGCGTCCGCTATCTTTTAGCCACGCATGTTCAGGGCCAACGCCTGGATAATCTAAACCTGCGGAAATCGAATGGGTTTCGATAATTTCGCCGTCATCATCCGCCATTAAATAAGTGCGATTGCCGTGCAATACACCTGGACGACCCGCACACAAAACAGCAGAATGTCTGCCTGTTTCTATACCATCACCTGCGGCTTCCACGCCAATCATTTTTACGCTGGCATCATCAATAAAGGGATAAAACAAACCAATCGCATTCGAGCCACCGCCTACACAAGCAACAAGAGCATCAGGTAGTTTTCCTGCTTGTGCTAAACATTGCTGTTTGGCTTCACGACCAATGATAGTTTGAAAATCACGCACCATTGCCGGATAAGGGTGTGGCCCTGCCACTGTGCCGATAATATAAAAAGTGTTATCAACGTTAGTTACCCAATCGCGCAAAGCTTCGTTCAATGCGTCTTTGAGGGTTTTAGAGCCTGATTCCACAGGCACAACCGTTGCGCCTAATAATTTCATTCGATAAACATTTAAGGCTTGCCGTTGTACATCCACCGCGCCCATATAAACGACGCATTCCAAACCTAAACGCGCTGCGACTGTCGCTGTCGCTACGCCATGTTGACCTGCGCCAGTTTCGGCAATAATGCGGGTTTTGCCCATCCGTTTCGCTAATAAAGCTTGACCGATGGTATTGTTGATTTTATGTGCACCCGTATGATTGAGGTCTTCGCGTTTTAAATAAATCTGTGCGCCGCCGAGCGTTTTACTCCAGCGTTCTGCGTGATACAAAGGTGACGGACGACCGACATAATGCTGAAAATCCGCATCTAATTCGGCGATAAAATCAGGGTCGTCGATATAACGTTGATAAGCCGCATTCAACTCGCGAATGGGCTCCATTAAAGTTTCGGCTACAAACATTCCCCCGTAAGGGCCAAAATGTCCACGCGCATCCGGCATATTATACTTATCTGTCATCTTAACTTCTGTCACCCTCATTGACCTGTGTGATAAACGCCGCCATTTTGGCAGCATCCTTAAACCCTTTTTTTATTTCTACGCCACTGCTGACATCCAGCGCGTAAGGTCGCACCGTTTGTACCGCTTGTTTGGCATTTTCAACGCTAAGTCCACCTGCCAAAATAATTGGCAAATCGCATTGCTGTGGGATTAAATCCCAATCAAATCCTTGTCCTGTTCCACCTTTTGCATCAGGATGATACGCATCCAGTAATAATCCTGCTGCATCATAATATTGCTTTGCCAATTCTGGAATGTTCACGCCAGCATGAACTTGCAAAGCCTTTATATATGGCTTGCCATAAATCCGGCAATTCTCGGCGTTTTCTTCACCGTGAAATTGAATGCAATCAATTGCTACATTGGCTAAAACTTCGCGAATTTTGGCTTCCTGCTCATTCACAAATAACGCCACTACGGTGGTAAAAGCAGGTAACGCACGAACAATTTTTTGCGCTTGTTCTATGTCGATATTGCGCGGACTCGGTGGATAAAATACCAATCCTATCGCATCCACACCTAATTTAGCCGCTTGTACAGCTTGCTCAACCTGCGTAAAGCCGCATATTTTAACGCGAGTTCTCATTTGTGACACTAGAATTCATTGAAAAAACTTAAGTTGCGTAGAATAACATAAATCAAAGACCAAATACCGCGAATTCGATTTAGTTGAATAAAGCACTCTCAGAAGGTTATTTTTATGGTTGCAAACGTAAATATAAACGCTAAAGCATTTCCCAACCCACTTTGCATCAAGGGAAAACTTGAAAAGTAACAGATCTTTTCAAGCAAAGAAAATCTGAAAATTTGCAAAGGCAAAAGCACACGCTGGTTAATAATAGGATTATTAAAATTTTGAAGAATTGCAAACTTAATAACGGACGTTACGCATAAATATCCAATTACGAAAAATTTTTAAGACGACCGGTCGTTTTAAAAATTTTCGCAAACTGTAGGTGCGAATTCATTCGCATTATGCGTAATATCCGTAAAGTTTTACTGTTTGTTTTGGTTCATGCGCACATATAGCTGATAAACCATTGCGCCCATCACCAAAACGCCGCCCGACAATAACACCCACAACAAAATTTCTCGCCAATTGCTGCGTTCCATCAAAGTTGGTTGAACAGCAATCGCCGCTGCGTTTTTTGTCATCGCTTGAATATTATCAATATTGACAGATTCAACCGCACTATCCGTTACAGGAATTGGCAAAGCCACATCAAACGGCGCAATTTTCGCATTCCCAAAAAATAATTTATACGGCGGATTGCCTTGTGCCAAAAAACTCACTATCACAGGATGCCAAGCGACTTTGATGGTTGGCACTTGTTCTGGCAACAAGGTTGCAGGTTGGTGTAATACTAATTTCCATTCCCTATCTTTAACCGTTGCAACGTCAATAGGCTCACTAGTAATTTCACCGGCGGCAGTCACCAAACGATATTGCATCACTGTGCCTTGAGAATTCCACGTTTCTTGCTCTGATTGTGCCGATTGCGCATATTCAGGAGAATGATGTAAAGCGCGTTTAATTTCATGGCGAAAATGCGGAGCATCCTGCTCTACCTGTGTAAAATTTTGCAGTGTCTGCCCGTTTTTTGAATACAAACTTCCTTGATAAAACAAGCCAGCCGCAGGAATTTCAACGGCAATTTTAGACACCGGTACAAAACTGCCGGTATTGAACAACCATTCATTAGGCTGTTTGCCAGCGGTTAAAGGAAAACTTTCCCAATTTTCGCGCTCAACTGAGCTGGCGTGATGATATTCGCCACTGATTTTAGCAACTTGCAAAGTAAAGTCGTTAGTCGGCAAAAAAGATAAACGCAAATATTTCGCATGACTAGCAGAAGGCAGATTAATCGTGTTTTGTGTCAATGCCATCTGCGCATGTTTTAAATCATACAAAGTCGTGCTTTCGTTTAAAACCTGCCAACTTTGCAAATCCTCACTGCCTTCCAACCTCACTTTAATGCTAAAAGCTTCGCCCGCTTGTTGCCAATCGAGTTTAATTGCATGTAATTCGTCATTTTGATGTTGATTTTCAAAAATCAAATAATTTGGCAACTGCGAATCCGCGCCGTCTTTAAATTCTGTCGAATAGGAACGAAAACTCAAACGCGTACCTTGCTCGCCAAACTCTATCTGCATTCCACTTTGCTGTGCGATGTGATCGGCTAATCTGAAAAAATTTAATTCATAAGTATTGGTATTATTAAGTGTTGTTGGTTCAAACACATTGATTTTAAACGGCACAGATTGATTTTGGCTGTTAAAAATTCGCAGATCACCATAATCTTGCCGTTCTAATTTGGCTAAAACTTGATAAGGCAATTCAAATTGCCGCAAGGATTGTTTGCCTTCGCTGAGCGTTGCAACAAAGGCAAAATCGTCAGGACGCGGCGTTGTTTCTGCGAGAGCTGTTTGTGCTAAAAACAGGTTTAAAACCAACAACTTAACTTTAAAACTTTTTCGCATTTTCTCGCTCCTGATAGGGTTGATGATCAAAACTAACCCAACAATTTGAGTCCGGGGGGCAACGCCTCACCAAACATTTGCTGCTCTTCTTTTTCATCCAATTCTCTAAACTCTTCCACCATTGCAATCCATGATACGGGGGCTTTGTAGAGTTTTAACAACTCAATAATTTCAGACCGCAAACTTTCGTCAATATCACGCGCTCTATCACCACTATTTCGGCTGATTAACGCGGCGGCAAATCCTGCTTGTGGATTTTTTTTCCAATCTAAACGCATAATTTCCCTTAACCAATCTGCAACCACAGGCGCGGGAATCACATTATGATTGCTGCCATGAAACGGCACACGCGAACCCACGCGCCCCACAGCCCACCACGTTTGATTGGGTTCGCTGCTTTTTTCCAAACGTTTTAACAGCCATTCACCCAATTTAATTTTTTTCTCAATCGGCAATCGCTCCAAAACAGCCGCGAGGCGCACCATATCATCATAACCGCGCGATTTGATTTGCTTGGCAATGTTTGGCATTCGCGCCGCAGCAGGATTCAAGTATTTTTCCAAATCGGCAAAAATCTGTTCTTGCGCAACATTATCCAAACCACCGGCAATGCGCCGCCAGAGTGTCCACCATTCCGTCCAGTTTTGGGTTTCATTTACAAATTGAATGCCATGCGTGTAGGTTTTCCACAATTGCTCCACGCGCCAATCATCCACCGGATAACCAAAGCCCGGACGCAAACAAAATCCGGTTAAACTCAGCCAAACCCGCTCGTGATTTTCAGAGCGGCGACGATATTTCATCCCATCCAATAAAATCGTAAAAAATGCGCGTAGCAAAGGCGTTTCCCAGTCACTGCGTGGCGAATTCAGTTGTTTTTCTAAATCCACCCGCAAACTTTTTACCGCTTTTGGATCAACTTGTTTCGATTTTGAACCGAATACCGCAGTGATTTTATCTATTGCCTGCATCTTGTGTGCCGGTAATTTTGCATCTAAATAACTGCTGATTTTGCCTTTTTTGCGAATTTGAAATTCAACATCCCAACGTTTGCTGTTATCGGCAACCGATACACATTGAATTTTTAACGTGCCGACTTCCGTTTGCGTCACTGCTAAGCGCACAATGATTTCCGCGCTAGTGCTTTCGCCACTGCCAAACGCAACCGCTAACGGCGGCAAGGAATGAAAATCTTCGGTGATTTCTGCTAAATCGCCCGCTTTATGAGGATTATCCCCAGTGCTAGAGACTAAATGAAACCGCACCGGCTGTCCTAATCGCAATGCAAATTGTTGTTTTTCGAGAATAATTTCATTGCCTTCTTCACTGCCTCTGGGTAATAGACAAACGCCTTGCTGTTTATCCGCAACATCGGTATCGACTAATAAGAAATAACTCCGTGCCGCGCCGCCGCCAATTTTGATTTTTTTATCCCGCCGCGCAATCGCATAACTGACTGCACCTAACGCGACAGATAATTCAGGATGTTGGTTTTCCAGCAATAACGGTGGTTTTTCGCTCCAAGAACGCAAAACATCTAAAGTGCGTTGCGTAATCGGTTGACTACGAAACACACCACCGTTTAACAACAGCGCGTCGGGCACATAACCTGCGCCGTTCAACGCCTCACTCGCTGCCTGCTGATGCAATTTTAAAAAGCCGGCAATATGCTTACTCACCGCAGGTTCTGCTGCATAAGGCAATCCGAATTCAACAATGCCGCTGCGCTTTCTATCGGGCAAATCGTTTAAACCGGACAGCGGAAAAAAGCCATCCAGCGCAATTTTTCGCACTTCTTCACGACTTAATTGTGCAGAACGCGAACCGCCAATTAATCGCGAGCCGCCCCCTAATAAAGTCACATTCACAGCTTCGGGCGCGTCATCAGCTAATAAGCGTTCTTTCGCAATTCGACATTGTTCTAATAATTGCGATAAATCCGCTGGGGAAAGTTTTTTATCGGTTGCTAAACGACTTTCCGCTAAATGCGCCAACGCTAAGTCAATATTATCGCCCCCCAACATCAAATGATCGCCAACCCCGATTCGGGTCAATTTCGGTTCAGTTTCGCCCTGCTCTACTTTGATTAACGTTAAATCTGTTGTGCCACCGCCGACATCGCAAATTAACAGCAACTTCACATCCGCGAGTTTTTCTTTAATCTGATGTTGATTGCGGCGTAACCAGTCATAACAAACGGCTTGCGGCTCTTCTAACAGGCGAATATCGTTTAATCCAGCAATTCGTGCCGCTTCCAAAGTCAATGACCGTGCTGCTTCATCAAACGAAGCGGGGACAGTAATCACCAGCGTTTGTTCTTCCAACGGCGCGTCTGGAAATTGATACAGCCACACTGTGCGAATATGCGCTAAATAACTAGCACTGGCATCGAGTGGCGAAACTTTACTCACTTCGTCGCTGCTGCCCCAAGGTAAAATTTCTGCGGTGTGGTCAACGGACGGATGTGACAACCAACTTTTCGCACTGCTGACAAAGCGACCTTGACTTTTTGCACCCAAAACTCGTGCCGCCTCACCGATAATTGCTGTTTCACCCGCAGTAGAAAAAATGGTATCCGCTTCTGAAAGCTCTCCTGCGGCCGGATGATAACGCACCGAAGGCAATAGAGGTCTTGCCGCCACTTGTCCGGGCGCAACCAGTTGTTCTACTGCAAAAATTTGAATATCTGCGGAAGATTTATCCGCTGACGTATACGCAACGACGGTGTGAGTCGTGCCTAAGTCGATACCGACTAAATAGCGAGGTTTTTTGTTTTGCACGATGATTTTTTTAATTTTTATGAAGTAAAGCGAGGAATCTGTGGCAAGTTGTTATACTTAAGCAGCTGTGAAAGTATTCAATTTTGGAGTCAAAAGTCGCGACTTTTGACTCCGGCGATATATAAACCAATGCGTTAAAAAATAACGCTTTGCTGTTTTTTAAATACTTTCACAACCTCTAAAGTTTTTCAGCCTCTAAAAAGAAACTGGAGTACAAACTTTAAAGCTTGTACTCCATACGGGGCTTAAAAACTGAGGTTTTACAACTTCTAGTGATATATCTGCCAAAATAATATGTCGATAACTTAATTATGTTTATTTACCAGAATTTCCTAGCATTGCTGATGACATACGTTTCACTATATCTTCAACCATGCCAACTAATAAATTCAAAATCCGATAAACCAACGAAGCCGAAAAACCACCAAGTAACGACAAAGTTGGTTTTCCTAAGCCATTTAAAGCAGCAGGATCAAGCGGAATTAAGCTGGCTAAAATCAAACCTGCCATAATTCCAACTAATAGCCGTATCCAATACGAAGGTTCAAATTTAGGATCGAAAATACCTGCGACAATATATTCATTTGCCTGAAACAACGCGGCAAAACAAGCTCCTAAACTGGCAGAAAACACAAAAAACATCAAATTAGTGAGTAATCTCACGCCGTCAGAATGAAAAATATCGCCGCCATCACTTGATACATAAGGCGATATGGCGATACCAATAAAACCGACTAACGAAAAAAATGCGACCAGCATTAAACGACGCAATAACGGTACGGGGCTAATCCAAGATAAAGAAGTTTTTTGTGCAAAAACAGGATCAAGTAACAGCACAGCACGCGGTGTAGCAGGTGCAATTGCCTGACTTAGCAAATCATGCACTTCTACCAGTTTAACAATATCCAATGATTCGGTTTCGTTAAAAACATAATTTTCTTTTAAACGTTGTTTTTCTTTTTCGCGATTTTCGTATTCAGCACTAAATGCTTCAATAATCGGATAAATATGGTCTGGAAGCTGCGACATTCCAGCAGACATCGCATAGCGAGTCATTGATTTGACTTCTTTTAAAAACAAATCTCGAATTTGCGTGCTAGAGCTTGCATCAATTGGGTTAGCATCAAAAGACGATTTTTGCATATTCACTACGTTGTTACTCTTCGCAACAACTTTTGTGGGTTTCTCTTTTATCGAAAGTACATCAAATTCATTCATTTTTTTCTCCCTTACTTCCATTATGTTTACCTCAATATTTGCACTGTTATGAACCGTTATAGACAACAATAGCAAAATCAATCTTCTATTGTTAGCTTTAATAAAGTATGAATCTCTCGCAACCCGCTATTTTTCGCATGTTGCTGATAAGTTTAATGGAATATATCGCTTTTAGCCACAGACCTACGAATGAATCTTGATAAGCTGAATTTATGTCGATAAATGCTTTCGCTTAAATTTGTTATTTAAATGAAAGCAAATCTAGCATAAACCGCGCGTTCAACTTAAAATAGCTGCATTTTTTAATATTGATCTTTCTCAATATCCTTTGTGACCTTTAAAACTAAACGGACTCCTTAATGACCGATTATAAACTAACTCATCTTAAGCAGCTTGAAGCTGAAAGTATCCATATTATTCGCGAAGTTGCGGCTGAATTTGAAAACCCTGTGATGTTGTATTCCATCGGTAAAGATTCTGCGGTGATGCTGCATTTAACAATGAAAGCGTTTTTCCCAGGCAAGCCGCCTTTCAAGCTGATGCACATTGATACGACTTGGAAATTCAAGGAAATGATTCAGTTTCGCGACAAACTGGCAAAGGAATTAGGCTTGGATTTGATTGTACACATCAATCAAGACGGCGTGGAACAAGGTATTGGTCCTTTTACGCATGGCAGTAAAAAACATACCGAAGTGATGAAAACCGATGGTTTGAAACAAGGTTTGGATAAATATCAATTTGATGCGGCTTTCGGTGGCGCACGGCGTGATGAGGAAAAGTCACGCGCGAAAGAGCGGGTTTATTCGTTCCGCGATAAAAATCACCGTTGGGATCCGAAAAACCAACGTCCTGAATTGTGGAATATTTACAACGGCAAAGTGGACAAAGGTGAAAGCATTCGAGTGTTTCCTTTGTCAAATTGGACAGAATTAGATATTTGGCAATACATCCATCTGGAACATATTCCGATTGTGCCGTTGTATTTTGCAAAAGAGCGTCCGGTTGTTGAACGAGATGGTATGTTAATCATGGTGGATGATGACAGAATGCCGATTGGCGAAAACGAAAAAGTGGAAATGAAAATGGTGCGTTTCCGTACTTTGGGCTGTTATCCGTTGACGGGTGCAGTCGAATCAACCGCAACCACGTTGCAGGAAATTATTCAGGAAATGTTATTGACCACCACTTCTGAGCGGCAAGGGCGTTTAATTGACCATGACCAAGCAGGTTCTATGGAACAGAAAAAGCGTGAAGGGTATTTTTAACAATGGCAAGTGCAAAGGAATATGAAAATTTAATTCGAGCTTATGATGATTGGGATAAATTGAAAACATTCTGGCAAGGCATTCAAGACAAAAGCACACCTGATTGGGAAGCTGGAAAAGCTTTAGAATATTTTATTTTGCGCTGTTTTGAGAAAGAAGGTGCAGAAGTTCGCTATCCTTATTCTGTCAGTAATGTTGAGCAAATTGACGGTGTTATTTATATCGAGAATATGGCTTGCATTATTGAATGTAAAGATAAAACAACAGATAAAATAAAACCACTTAATTTCGAGCCAATTGCAAAGTTAAGAAGTCAACTTATGCGCCGCCCGTCTTCTGTCATTGGTAGCATTTTTAGCCGAAGAGGGTTTAGCGCACCTGCACTTGATTTGTTAAAAACTATCCAACCTCAAACCATTTTGTTATGGGAAGACGAAGAAATAGATTATTGTCTAAAGAACAAAGCATTTTGTACTACGCTCATTACAAAATACCGTTTTGAAGTTATGTATGGCGGTGGATACAATTACAACGTTTCATTTGATACTAATGGAGACGATAAATGAGTAAACGTTATTTTGTTGTTGAGGGCAACAACGATGAATCTATTTTATTAAGATTATTGCCAAAAGAACTCTTAAAAGATACTCGAATCATTGTTGCAGGTGGATATAGTGCGGCTTTGTCGGGGATTCAAACTTTATTTACGCGCACGAATTGCCCAATTTATTTCTTTTTTGATGCGGATGAAATATCTTCTGATGAATCTGAAGATAAAGAATTATTTGCTCGTAATTATTTAAAGCCCTTATTTAATAATGAGCTGCATTTTTTTTCGTTCAAACCTGAAATTGAAATTTTATTTTTTTATAAAAAGGAGTTGCTCGAAAAAATATTTAGTTGTTCTATTAGTGACGAAAAGTGGCAAGAAGGAAAAATGCAACCTAAGAAGGTATTAATAGAATTAACAGGCAATGGTGATATAACGACACTGCTTTATAAATTAACCCCTGAAATTATTGAGCAATTCCAAAAAAATCTCACTCTAAAAGAAATGATTGAAAAATTATCATTCACAGAGCAACTTACTACTACAGCCTAAAAAAATTATGTCACACCAATCCGATTTAATCAGCACCGATATAGACGCTTACTTAGCCCAACATGAGCGCAAAGAACTGTTACGTTTTTTAACCTGCGGCAACGTTGACGACGGCAAAAGTACCTTAATTGGTCGCCTGCTGCACGACTCCAAAATGATTTACGAAGACCAGCTTGCTGCAGTGCAAGCCGACAGCGTGAAGTCCGGCACAACAGGCGCAGGTAAAATTGACCTTGCATTATTAGTGGACGGCTTGCAAGCTGAACGCGAACAAGGCATCACCATTGACGTTGCCTATCGCTATTTCTCCACGTCAACTCGCAAATTCATTATCGCTGACACCCCAGGACATGAGCAATACACCCGCAACATGGCAACAGGTGCGTCCACTTGCGATCTTGCGGTGATTTTGATTGACGCGCGTTACGGCGTACAAACCCAAACCAAACGTCACAGTTTTATTGCTTCACTATTGGGTTTAAAACATATCATTGTCGCAATTAACAAAATGGATTTAGTTGGCTACAGCGAAGAAACCTATTCAAAAATCAAACAGGATTATTTGCATTTTGTCACGGCATTAGGCATTGAAGATATTCACTTTATTCCTATGTCCGCGTTAGACGGCGACAACGTGGTGAATAAAAGTGAGTTTATGCCTTGGTACACAGGCAAAACCATGATGGAAACTTTGGAAACCATCGAAATTGCCAGCGATCATAATTTCACCGATGCGCGTTTTCCGGTGCAATATGTGAATCGACCCAATCTGGATTTTCGTGGATTTTGCGGCACGATTGCGTCAGGCGTATTCCACAAAGGTGACCAAATCACCGCGTTACCTTCTGGCAAAACCAGTTTTATTAAGTCTATCGTCACTTATGATGGTGAATTAGAAAAAGCTTTCCCGCCGATGGCAGTTACTTTCACCTTAACCAGTGAAATCGACATCAGTCGCGGTGACGTAATTGTTGCCAATGGCAGCGAACCGATGATTGCTGATTCTTTCAAAGCTTCCATCGTGTGGATGGCAGAAAAAGCCATGACTCCCGGTCGCCAATACATTATTAAATTGGCAACGCGCAGCGTATCGGGTTCAATTTCCACCATTCATCATCGCATTGATGTCAACACCTTAGAACATCACGATGCTAACGAGTTGAAATTGAATGAAATTGGCAGTTGTAGCTTGTCGGTAAACGCGCCTGTGGTGTTTGATGCTTATAAGAAAAGCAAAGGCACAGGCTCATTTATCGTGATTGATCGCTTAAGCAATGTCACAGTGGGCGCGGGAATGATTACAGGTGTGACCGATGACAGCGATTTAAAACCAGTGAGTGCAGAAGAACGTGCAGCGCGTTTTAGCCAAACTGCGACGGCTATTTCATTGAATGGTGCGAATGCACAAGAAGTCGTTTATCAATTAGAAAGACATTTATTTGATAACGGTCACGCAGCAACAATTTTGGAAACCTTTAACGCAGAATTTGTGCCGGTGATTAAACATGCAGGCTTGATTTGCTTAACGGTAAATGCAGATGCTAACAGTGTTGATTTAAGTTTTGATTGTGATAACACCAGTATTGAAGAGATTTATACCGAGTTAAAAGCTAAAAAAATTATTTATTAAAATATGACTTAAGAGTGTGTAAATATAAATTCTATTACAAGAAAACTTTTACACACTCTTTAAATATTCTCATTCCGCCAGTTCAAAATTAGTTTGTTTTTTTCCTGCATTTTCTGCCCTCATTTCTACAGTTTCTATATCAAAATCTGATAAATCAAACGGCATATTATTACTGAGATTTTTTGAGTTATCTGCTAATTGTTTATTATCAATCATCGGCTCTTCGTGTTGATTGAAAGCTGATAAATCAATCAAAGCTTCATTATCATTGACTGTTTCAATTTCATCAGTCCAATCAAGTTCAGATTCTTTATTATCAGTGACCTGAGTAGTCTCTATCACTTCTATATCGTTATTATCTAAATCAGAAAAATCAAAAACATCCTCTTTATCGCTATCTGTTGCGGTTTCATGTGACCAATAAAGCTCAGTATTTTTATCATCAATACTTTCAACTTCTGCATTTAATGACTCTGTGTCAAAAGCAGACAAATCAAAACCCACTTCATTTTCTGCAACTACTTCAATTTCATCAGACCAGTTAATACCAGATTCTTCATTATCAGTATTTTCTATTTCATTATCATAAAAGTGAGCTAAATCATCCGAAGTTTCGCTATTGTCAATCACTTCAATTTCATCTGCCCAGTCAATCTCAGAACTTTTATTACGAGAAATATTATTATGATTCATTTCGATTTCATTAATATCGAAGTCTGATAAATCAAATGCAATTTCATCTTCTGAATTAGTAGTGCCTTGAGCATTGCTATTTACAATGTCTTCTAATTCACTATTCTCAAAATCAGACAAATCAAATGCAATTTCATTTTCTGTATTATCAATATCTTCAGCATTATTGTTTGCAATATTTTCTAATTCACTATTCTCAAAATCGGATAAGTCAAATGCAATTTCATTTTCTGAGTTATCAATAACTTGAGTATTATTGTTTGCAATATTTTCTAATTCACCATTCTCAAAATCGGATAAATCAAATGCAATTTCATTTTCTGAGTTATCCATAGTTTCGGCTTGTTGAGTTGAAAATTCTTCTGGATCATCAATAAACGCTGGTAACTCAAAAGAAATTTCATGATTTTCTAATTCATCGACCTCCAATTCTTGATTATTATTGATTTTATTTTTTTTATTTTCAACAGGTTCTGCATTATTTTTATCCAAAGCAACAAAATGAGATGCAGTTTCTTTTTGTTTAGTTTCTCTGGAAATTCTCGCTTTTTTATTTGCACTAGATTCTATTTCAAAAACAGATAAGTCAAAAATGCTTTCGTCATCTTCTGCTGTTTCAGTGTTATTAACAACTTGTGTTGTATCATCCATTCTAGGGGAGAGAGAGATACTTGGACTTTCAATTTCAAATTCAATTGCCATTGTAATAACAGCATCCCAAAAAACAGGGTTGTTATATTTGCCAATCTCGATAAGCTCTTGCATGTAGAACTCAAAAGCAGGTTTGTTTTTACTGGTATGAAAAATTGATAACAGCTTTAATTTAAAATCGTCATTTTGCGGCTGATTTTCAATTGCCTGACGCATTAAAGATTCTGCTTTATCATAATATCCATACGTCAAATACATTTCTGCTTCTACATCAGGATGTATCGTCTCCGATGCGGAATCAAAAGCATCATGATTATCATCGTTCAAAAATCCAGTATCTCTTTCAATCATGACTTCATCAGCTAATGCTATTGAGTTATTCACCATCACGGTGTCAACATTTAAGTCCATTGGGCTTTTAGCAAAAAAAGAATCAATTCCCGGAATAGATAAACTAAATGTGGAATATTCGCCTTTAGCGTCTATTTCAGCTATTTCTGCCATTGCTTTATTACGCTGAGCTCTAAGCCACCAAAAACAGCCTAATACTCCAAAAAAAAGACCACCTGCCACACCATATAATGCAAGTGACATGGAACTGTTTTCTGATGTTGCAGGAACTGGTTTTGGCGAAGCTGTGTTTTTAATCACCGGTTGATGGTATTTAGGCTGTTTTATGCTTGCCGTCATACTTGATAAGTTGAGATTAGGATTTACTTTTACAGCAGATGGTGGTGTCTTTTCTTCAGGTAAAGCAGCGACAGGCGCGTTTGCAACTGTTGGAACTGGCATTTTTTGGATGAAATCCATTTTTCGCTCAATTTCATTCTGCTTGGCAAGCAGTGCTAATCCTTCGCTGCTGGAAACCGGCGGTTTAGATTCCTTAGTGGAATTGGCTGTTTTTGCTGTTTCGACAGCAAGCGGTGAACTTTGTATAGCTGCATTCGCTGTATTTGCTCCAGCAAATTTGCTTTGTATCATGTCCAGTTTTTGCTCTAACTGTTCTAACTTGGCAAGTAATGCCAATCCTTCTGCACTGGTAATGGTGGATGATTGTTTGTCTTTATTTGATTTGCTGCTCTCAACCTCATTGACGGCAACCGGCTGAGGCGATGGCGTAGAAGGTGTATTTGGTGTTGTTTTAGAGGCTTCTAGTTGCAGATTAGCTTTTGAATTATCCATCTCATCTGTTAAACCCTGCGCTTTAGCGGACAAATGCTCTTTCCACGCAACATTTTGTTGGCTTACTGCGGCTAATGCGTCTGCTCGCGACATCGCTAAAACGGTTTCTTTATTCGGAATTTTCAGCGTTTTCTTAACTGTTAAAGCGTTAATATTATCTGCATAAAATGCAGAGGGATTCTCTTGAAACAACGCAATAATCATTTGCTCAACAGACGCACCTTTAGGGCGCGTTTTTTTAGCGACTTTCCAAATAAAGTCAGTTCGCTTTATTGGGCCATAGTGAGTTTTGTCAGCTCTCACAGACTTTTTTCTAACCGCACTTTCCCTGATGAAATACCCTGATTGATTTTCTAGCTCTTGTTGCGAGCTATCGGAGGCAACGTCATCAGCAAAATTTTCTTCCCCTCTGTGTTTCGAATGATGTGTTGTAGATGCAGCAGACAGGTTGTAAGTCGTAGAAGGCTCAATCAACACCGTAAACTCACGATATAAAACATCACTTTTATTCCAGCTGACTTCCAGCACAAAACTCAAAAAAAGCTCTTTCAAGGCTTCGGTTGAGCTAATTTCAATAAAAGCAGAGCCATTTGCCCTTTTAACGGGTTTAAACTTTATGTTTTTAAGAAAATAACTCCAAGGAACTCCGGCTTCATCAAATTTTTCTGGCGTTGCCAAACTGACAGAAAGATCACTTATTTTGTCATCAGCAGCTCCAATCAATTCAATTTCAGCTTTCAGGCTTTGATTAAACCCTGAATGCAATTTAATCTCACCAACCCCTAATGAATAAGCAGCGGTTGGAATAAATGCCGATGTACTTGCTATAACCGCGATAGCGATTGTTTTAGTTATTTGATACATAGATTATCCTCGCGAGTATTGACAACTCTTTTTAGGTTACGCCGGCAATTTAAAGATAAAAGAAAAAATTCATTTTGATATAAAAGAATCATATAACTAAAAGCTGATGTGATTGTAGTTTAAGAGCGAAAACAGCATCACCTAGCCTTCAAAGCCTTTCGATAATACTACATTTTTTCGTGAACAACTTATCAAAAACTGAAAAAAGTTCCGCCTTTAGTACTTTTTTAGTATAAGGGAGCAATCTTCCCTCACTTTACCTTAACCTCATGGATTAGTTGCATGTTTACTTTTACAGAATGAAATGAACACCTCAAAACACCTTAAGGATTAATATCAAGTACACCTAACATATTGCCATCCTTAGGATTTAATACGATAACTTGTTTTTTCATACTGCTTTGTAACGCATAAAAAATTAACGATTCAGGTGGAATACCTTGTGCGATTTTTACAAGCTGTTCTTTTTGTTCAGGATAGCTTTTTAGTAAAAATTGAGCATTTAATCGGAACATTCCACTGGCAATACGGGTCAAGTTTTGCCGATAAGCTCGGTAATATTTAGGCAGCAAATAAATATTTTTTTTATCAATCGTTAATTCATTAATAAGCTCTTTTCGCCCTTTTGAGGTAATCGGTGTTTCGATATACACAAAACGTGGCGGATCAAAAATACCATTTTTCAGAGATTTGTCGGTTAAATCATCAGTATTAATGCTAGATGCTGGAATAATTGAAAATCCCTCTTCATAAAAAGCAACATACAAAGGACGTTCAGTAAACACCGTAAACGCGCCATAACCAAACGCTGCAAATTGCAAAACCGCGATAATTGCTAAATCAAAATACAATTCTTTTTTGGCTGGGTTAAAAACAATAAAGGTCAGTAAAGGGCCAATAATGATGTCAACCATCACCATCACAGCCACAACTGGCCAGCCACCTTCCAACTCAAAAAAAGGTTTTGGATACCAAACAAACCAAACGATAGCTAAAAAAGTCGAGATAATTAATACACTTAGCACAATATGTATTAAAAATGCTTTGATTTTGGATTTCGTTAAATCTGTCATATTTATGTCTTTATTTTAAAAAGTGTTAATTTAACACAGTCGATTGAAAAATCGTATGTGACAATGCTTTTCTCAGCTTTTTGAGAAAGTTTATCTGGGGAGTTTATTATGCAGTGGTTAATCGCGTTTATCGCAGCAGCATCCGCAGCGGCGGTCGATCAAAATATCGCAGCGTGGGGCACAATCGGATTTTTAATAGGCCATGTATTAAATCTCTCTAGTCGCATTACTCAATTAGAGCGCAAACTCAGTTATTTGCACACTGAAATTATTCGGCTAACCAGTCAAAAGCCGACAGAAAGGCAGTCGCAAGAGCCAGAATTGCAGGTTGATGCTGTTGATTCGAGTCAAGCAGCCGCAAAAACAGTTTTCTCTACAACAGAATTAAAAGATGAAACTGCGTCTTTCATTGTTTCAAACGAATATGAAGACGAAACAGAATCTGAGTCCGAGGCAGAAGCAGAAGCCGAGGTGAATCTATGGATGTCTCAGAATGTTGTCAATTCCCCTGAAGAATCGCACAAATCTACATATCAACCCGCTGAAAAAATTACGCTCCCGCCTTCCGATGTCGAGAAACTTTTTGCCTTTATTTGGGGCTGGTTTACCGATGGCAATACGTTTGTACGCATTGGCATCGTCATTTTATTTATCGGCGTATCGTTTTTGCTCAATCTTGCGATTGATCGCGGTTATATCCCGATTGAATTACGCTTATCGGCTGTGGCGGCAGGGGCGATAGGTTTATTGGTATTAGGATGGAAGCTACGCGAATCACGCGGCGGCTATGCTTTATTACTTCAAGGCGGCGCGGTTGGTTTGTTGTATTTAACGATTTTTGCCAGCTATAACCTGTATCACGTTTTGCCAGCCGCGCTCGCTTTTTTCTTGCTGGTGTTGATTGTGAGCTTATCCGCCACGTTAGCCGTGTTAGAAAATACGGTTTCAATGGCATTATTCGGAAGCATTGGCGGCTTTCTCGCGCCGATATTAACCTCCGCAGGCACAAATAATTACATCGGCTTATTCAGTTTTTACGCCTTATTGAACGCTGGCATTTTTGCAATTGCATGGTTTAAAGCATGGCGAATATTAAATTTAGTGGGTTTTACCTTCACCTTTTCCATCGGTGCGTTTTGGGGTTCATCAAATTACCTGCCAGAAAATTTTGCCACAGTCGAACCGTTTTTGATTTTATTTTTCCTATTTTATGTTGGAATTGCCATTCTTTATGCAACGCGCCGTGCACCCGATTTTAAAGATTACATCGACGGCACACTCAATTTTGGCACGCCGATTTTAGCGTTTGGATTACAAGCGGCAATGCTGAAAAACACAGAATATGGCGTTGCCATCAGTGCTTTTGTGCTAGGAATATTTTATTTAAGCCTCGCTTCATTCGTTTGGAATCGGCTCGGTGAATCACTAAGGTTTTTAAGTGAAGTTTTATTGTCCATTTGCGTGATTTTTCTGACTTTAGCCGTGCCGTTTGCAATGGATGGCTCAAACACTTCCGCAACGTGGGCAGTGGAAAGCGCCGGCGTGTTATGGGTCAGCATTCGCCAACAACACTTTGTGCGGCGCGTGTTTGCCTTAGGATTACAAGCTTGTGCCGCTATCGCCTTAAGCAACGATGCAGCCTTAACGCAAACGGGTGTCGCTTTTTTTAACAGCACGTTTATCGGCATCGTTTTGTTAAGTTTCTGCGGCGGATTAAGTAGCTGGATGTTGTCGTGGGATTTTCCAACGCGGCGCGATATTGAAAAAACGCTTTCGCCCCTTTTATTAGCTTACGGTCTGTTCACGCTGTTTTTAGGCTTTAATTTGCAAATACAACAGCATGGTTTAAGAGCGGAACAAAATGATTTGATGTTGTCATTAACGATTGTAATGACGTTTTTTTTAATGCAAATCGGACGCGGTTTAAACTGGATAGACGCAAAAAATGCCGCTTTAAGCATGATAATACCTTTAATACTCGGCGCGTTTGTTATGCTCGCAAAAGGCAGCCACCCCAGTGCAGAACACGGTTTATGGCTTTGGTCGTTAGCGTTTATGGTGTATTTTTATTGTTTGAAACAGGCGAATACGCTAAGCGAAACCGGCAGTTTATCCCTGCATGTTTTTACTGGCATTTATTTAGCGATCTTGTTGTTTTGGGAAGGATTTTGGCAACTTTTACTGGTTAGCGCGTTCCTGAGTTTGTTGTTTAATGATTTTGCCAAACGCTTTCAATGGTCAGAACTGAAAACATTAGCATTCGGTTTATTTCCGGTGATGTTGTTTTTAACCTTATCCAGCCTGATCACCCCTGCCCTGCATCCGTTTGAATTGCCTGATAATAAAATGGGATTCAGTTGGTCGTTTGAGCCTGGTTACGCGCTGTGGCCATTTGCCTTTGCGGTGTTGTACTGGTTGTTTTATGACAATGAAAATCAAGAATTGGAATATCAGCCGGGATTTCGCGGCTTAAGTTTATTGTTGCTGGTGTCGTTGTGCACTTGGGAAAGTTCGTGGCATTTAAGCAATTATTTCACGCTGAATAATGGTTGGCATATTGCGTTATTCCCGTTATTCGCGCTGGCCGCGCTGGGCTTGATGTTGCCTGCGAAAATTTTTCCTTTCAAAAATTACCAAGAGGATTATTTAGATTGGACAGCGCAACCACTGATTTTGGGTTTGATGTTGTGGTCAATGTTGGCGTTAGTCACTTCAGCAAGTTCAGCTCCCTTGCCTTGGTTGCCGTTGTTGAATCCAGCCGAGTTAATGCAGGCAATGGTGTTGCTGATGTTGCTTCGTTTTACTTTTTTATTGCCTGAACAACGCATGAGTGCAGAACAAAAACAAGCGCGTTACAAGCATCTGGCTTATTTTTGCTTTGTGTGGCTGAATTTTATGTTGTTGCGGGCAATTCATCACTGGGGCGGGTTGCCTTGGTCGCCCAGTTTATTGGATAAAGCTGTCACGCAAACCTGTTTGTCGATTTTCTGGACGTTATGCGGATTATCTTTAACGATTGTGGCAACGAAAAAACAGGTGCGCAAATTGTGGATTAGCGGTGCAGTATTATTGACGATTGTGGTGATTAAATTATTTTTGTTTGATTTGCATTCCCACGATTCAATGGAGCGGATTATTTCGTTTATCACGGTGGGCGGATTGTTAATGCTGATTGGTTATTTTGCGCCGTTGCCGCCGAAAGTTAAAAATACAGAAAATAATTGATAAGTAGAAGACTGCTCATTTTGAAAAAGTTTGCTGTAATTTATAACCTATTATGACAGCTTGCGATGAGATGAAAACGCCAAGCAAAGTTTGTTGGATAGGCGTTTCAAAACAGAGTTTAGGAACGAAAAAATAACCTACTTTTCTCGCTTTTAAGTGGCAATAAAAACGTAGTTTGGAAACTAAAAATCGTCCGGATTTACTGTGAAATTGATTGCTTGTGGTAGATTCAACTAACAAAATCAAGTTTTTACTGTGCGTGCCGATATTTGTTGACAGACTCAGTGGCAACCAGCAGAATTAACCAATCTGCGTGATGACGGTAGTGCTAAAGTCAAAAGTTGCCCATAAAGCTACAAGCATCAAACCACACGCGCCTTAATCTATTACGGAAAATAAAATTATGACAGACCAAGAATTAAAAGATTTAGTGGCGAGTTTGGCTGCTTCCCAGCAAAAAACCGACAAACAACTCAAAGAACTCGGCAAGCAAATTGGTGGGTTAGGCGAAAAATTTGGCAGTTTTACCGAAGGCTTGGCGTTGCCTTCCATGACTAAAATTTTAAGGGAAAAATTCAAAATGGAAGTGATTAGCCCCAGTGTGCGCGTGAGCAAAAACTGCATTGATGCGGAGATTGATGTGCTGGCGTATTCCAATAGCTCGATTAATGAGGCTTATGTGGTGGGAGTGAAAAGCCATTTGCGGGAAGAGGCGATTACGCACACAATACCTTGATGGGCATAGATAGGGCGTTGTTTCCTGAGCATAACGATAAAAAACTGTATGGGATTATCGCGGCGGTGGATATGTCGGAAATGCTGAAAAAACGGGTGTTGGAGGCGGGGTTTTATGTGGCGCGGATTCAGGATGAAACGTTTAGTTTAGAGTCGCCTAGCGGGTTTCAAGCGAAGTGTTTTTGAGGTTTTGCGAATGGAATTTGCTAAAATTAAAAAAAAGCGATTAGTTTTACCAGAAGTTACGCGGCAGCTAATCAAAATGCGGTGATGGGGTAAATGGCATTACCTAAACCCGCTCAAGCCTTCATGCGATGGTTAGTTGTTAATGTGAATAACATGAACGCCAAGCAACCGCACAATAAGTTTTAACCAAGGTTATTTTTCATGATTGCAACACTATACATTATCGTCTCGGTTTGGATCTTTTTAGTTCAAATCCAGAATGGGTTCTTTGCCGCTATCGTATTAGCGTTATATTGGCCGATTGCGCTTATTAAAGGTGTTTTTGTATCTTTAATAGTTATATTCAATGCAATCTCTGTGATGGGAAAGGATAATTCACTTTCATTCGGCAAATTTATTGTGCAGGATGGCATTGCAACGGATACAGAAACAGGTTTAACGTGGCTGCGTTTTGAGCATGGGCAAACATGGCAAAATAACACCGTAGTGGGTGAGACTAAATTTGTTGCTTGGGAATCGGCTTTTGAAGTAGCCAAACAATTTAATCAATGCGGCGGTTATGCAGGTTTTACCGATTGGCGATTGCCGACTATTGATGAATTAAAAACGTTGCTTGAAAAACATAAAAACGAAAAGGGCTGTTACATTGATGCGGACGTTTTCCCTCATTGTGAATGGTTTGTGTGGTCTTCTTCTCCCTATGCTGGCTCTGGCTATAGTGGCTGCGCGTTGGTCGTGAATTTCTACGATGCCAATTATGGCAACGGTGGTTCGGACGGCAACTATGTTCGGCTCGTGCGTGGAGGATAGTGGTTTTTTGTTTTTTAAATTAAGCCGTCACCCAATTCGATTAAAAAGCATCAAAACAAAACCTGCCCCAGAAAAAAGACGATACGGGTTTGGCTTTGCAAAAAAACTAACCGTTTGTTGAGAAATTTTTGAAAGATACGCAACAAGAAATTGGGAAAGTCTAACATTTCAATATGAATAAGAATCACTGATATGCCGTTAAAAATAAAAATACTAAGCTCTGAAAAACTAGGTACTCATTATGGAGTGTTTTCAGGAAAAGATTTAATTCACATTACGCCTTGCCGTTCATCTGCCGAAAAGTTTATAACAGCCACTGAAACAAAGAAAAAAATCGACCAGCCTATTAAGGAAGAGCTTAATAAACAAGTTTCTAATTTAGCCAACATACAGAGAATTATCTTAGAAAGGGATTTAGCAGATTTAGATAATAGATTTAGAGACTGTGAAAGTATCCTTCTTCAACAAGTTATAATAACAACATAAGTAGAAAGCACCACTCACACATGAAC
>ERZ1034361.75-NODE-75-length-70629-cov-16.585681_pt1 | contig 70629 bp, 77 predicted proteins | sample MGYA00520617_ERZ1034361 | MGnify/ENA primary metagenome ERZ1034361 (study PRJEB33736, sample SAMEA104284507) | Azolla filiculoides | biome: Urban; feature: Water surface; material: Ditch water | place: Netherlands | collected 2015-10-28 | depth 0-0.1 m ... | reverse complement strand
AGTTCATGTGTGAGTGGTGCTTTCTACTTATGTTGTTATTATAACTTGTTGAAGAAGGATACTTTCACAGTCTCTACCGGAAATGATTGACGAAGCGCGGCAAATTGCAGCCTTACCTTTCGATATTGTGGTGAAAATTCCTGCCACTGAAATGGGCTTAGCCGCGATTAAACACTTACACAGTGAAGGCATTCCCTTATTAGCCACCGCGATTTACACCACGCAACAAGGATTTTTAGCCGCCTTAGCCGGAGCCGATTATTTAGCCCCGTATGTGAATCGAATTGACGTATTCGGCGGCAACGGCGTGAAGGTTGTGCATGAATTGCAACAACTTTTACAACAGCAGCAATTGCCATGCTGTTTGTTACCTGCCAGTTTTAAAAATCCGCGTCAGGTGCTCGAAGTCTTGCAAGCCGGCGTGGGCGCAATTACCTTGCCGATAGATTTAGTCGCACAAATGTTTGCGCATCCTGCCGTGCCGTTGGCGGTGGAGCAATTTTCAACCGATTGGCAACGCACTTTTGCCGAGCAATTAGCCTTTGAAAGTTAAAATTAAGCCAATAGAAAAAGTCAGCCATAATTTTTTCTATTTCAAGACTTTGTATATACAAAAATAATTGGAATCAAAAATCGTGATTTTTGACTGCGAATAACCGCTTAAGTAATTTTGTCATATACCCAAATTTAAAGGTCATACATTCCCCTGTCCTTTCTAAAGATGTTAAAAGACTGCTTCGCAACATCACCACAATTCCAATCAACAATCCCTACGCACTAAGATTGGGCATAAGGAAAATTACTGGTTTAGACTGGTTTCACGTTATAATCAGCCTCACATTAAGAGACTTTAAGATTGCCTGAGTCCTTGATACTTTAAAGCTTGCCCACTGTTTTTACACAGTGCGCTACGAGTAAATTTTCAGCAAAATATGACGCAAAAACTCTATATTCAAACCAACGGTTGTCAAATGAATGAATACGATTCCGACAAAATGCGGGACGTACTCATCGCTTCACACGGCATGGAAATCACCGAAAATCCTGAAGAAGCCGACGTGTTATTACTCAATACTTGTTCTATTCGAGAAAGAGCGCAGGAAAAAGTGTTCTCTGCTCTCGGTCGCTGGCGCAAACTCAAGAAAAAACGCCCCAATATGATTATTGGCGTAGGCGGCTGTGTTGCCAGTCAAGAAGGGGCGGCGATTCAAAAACGTGCGCCCTATGTAGATATTGTGTTTGGGCCTCAAACCTTGCATCGTTTGCCCGAATTGTTAAATCAAGCGCGTAGCGGTGAGCAACATGTCGTAGATATTTCTTTTCCTGAAATTGAAAAATTTGACTCACTGCCTGAACCACGCGCAGAAGGTGCAAAAGCCTTTGTTTCGGTGATGGAAGGTTGCAGCAAATACTGTTCGTTTTGCGTTGTGCCTTACACACGCGGTGAAGAAATCAGTCGTCCGTTACTTGATGTTCTCGCTGAAATTACAGCTTTAGCATCACAAGGTGTGCGCGAAATTAATTTGCTCGGACAAAACGTCAACGCTTATCGTGGAGAAATGGAAGATGGCGAGATCGCGAACTTTGCTTTATTACTGCATTATGTGGCAGCGATAGAGGGCATTGATAGAATTCGTTTTACCACGTCACATCCTATTGAATTTACAGATGATATTGTCGAAGCCTTTGCGCAAATTCCTCAGTTAGTCAATCATTTACATTTGCCAGTGCAAAGCGGCAGCGATCATGTGTTAGCCATGATGAAACGCGGACATACTCGCGCGGATTATCTGGAAACCATGAATAAAATCAAAGCAGTGCGTCCTGGCATTAGTTTATCTTCAGATTTTATTGTCGGCTTTCCTGGCGAAACAGACCAAGATTTTGAAGACACTATGGCGTTGATTGAAGAAGTTGGTTTTGATTTGTCGTACAGCTTTTTATATAGCGCAAGACCCGGCACGCCTGCTGCGGAATTAGTGGATGATATTGATGAAGAAGTGACAAAATCCCGTTTAGCCCGCTTAAAACAACGCATTGAAGAAATGACGATGGCAATTTCAGAGGCAATGGTTGGCACGGTGCAAAGTATTTTAGTGGAAGGCATTTCCAAAAAAAGCCAGCTGCATATCACAGGACGCACTGAAAATAATCGCGTGGTGAATTTTATTGGACATCCGCGTTTGGCGGGTCAATTTGTGGATGTGTTGATTACTGAGGCGTTGCCGAATTCTTTGCGTGGGAAAATGGTCGAGTCATCTGTTGATCAAATTAAATAGTATTCACTGTAAAAGCATGACTCAGCAATGGATAAAATTAGCGGGTAATTGGAAAGAAGGATTTGCTTATGATTTACACACCGTAAGTAGTAAGCATGTAGGGCACGACCAATACGGACATGATATTTTTGAAACTCAATACACTGAAATGGGGAAACTCATTAATCAGTTGAAGTATAAATATGATAAAACTGTCATATCCGCAATAATCGACTTACTTCAAAGTGCAAATTATTCAACTATAGATGTTATTGTGCCAACACCTCCAAGCAAGAAAAGAAGTTCTCAACCCGTATTTTTGATTGCTGAAGAACTTGGAAAACGACTTAACATTCCTTCTTATTATGATTTTTTTGCTAAAAAAGAAGGAAATGAGCCATTAAAAGGTATGGATATCACTAAGAGAATCAACGCTTCGAAATCAACAATATATATTGAAAATAGTCATAACGTGTCAGATAAAAACATCCTGTTAATAGATGACATTTATGAGACTGGCTCAACATTAAAAGTTGTTACTGATTTACTTTATTACACAGCAAAAGTAAAAAATGTTTATGTGCTTACAGCAACAAAGACACGGAGTTAAATGATGAATAAAGTTTTTATTTCTGGTTCTATTGCCATTAAAAGATTGCCGAATGGTATTGAGCAAAGCTTACAAAATATTATCCATCAAGGTTTTGAAATTCTTGTGGGCGATGCAAAAGGAATTGATACGCTTGTTCAAAACTATTGTCTGCAACAGAATTATCATAATGTTACCGTTTATTCAATTAGTGAAAAACCGCGTTATAAAGTAGATAGCTTTTCAAGTCGCTGTATTAATGTACCTTCTCATTTGAAAAATGGCAGAGAACGCCAACAAGAAAAAGACAAAGCAATGACACAGAATAGTGATTATAGTTTTGTGATTTGGGATGGAAAAAGTCAGGGAAGTTATGAAAATGCGTTAAGGGCGATTCATCAACATAAGAAAATTAAAGTGTATTTGGAAAGTGAAAATAGGTTTTTACAACCTAAAACGCTTAAAAATGAAATTGAACATGTTTTTTTGAGTCATAAAAACTCAAAACCTGAAAAAATAAAACTTATTCAGCTTGATGATGATATTGCAAAAGTTTTTACAACATCTGAGTCAGTAAATAAAGTATTAAGAGAGTTTTTATCTTCCTTTCCCAATCAAGAAGCCATTGGACATTTATAAAATAAATGACAGCACATAAAAAACTCAAATCACTTTCAGATGTTTTAATTCATCATGGCATTCATTATGAACAAGAAAACTTTGAATTAATTAAAACAGCACAGTTAAGTGAAACACTTAAAAACGACATAAGTTTTACACTAAATAAAGTGCCTTATAAAGTTTCAGAAGCATCTATTTGTGAAAATTTGATTTACCCTGTGCTAAAAGAAGCATGGAAGCACTATGTCGACACTTTCTCGATTTGGAGTCATCAATCTATTGCTGATGAAAATGGTCTTTTAACCATTCCAGATTATTTAATTTCTAAGCATTCAGACTTAGGCGATATTATTTTTGAATTTCCAGTTTTAGCGGTGATTGAAGCTAAAAAAGATAATTTCACCAACGGCTGGACGCAATGCTGTTTGGATATGATTAAAATCAGAGAGCTTAATCAAAATGAAACCATGACGGTGTATGGTTTGGTGACAAACGGTGAAGTTTGGGAAGTCGGGAAATTAGAAAAGCAGAAATTTGTGTTGTATCGAAAACGCTTTTTCATTGAAGAGTTAGAAAACCTATTTAATGGATTAATTTCAGTTTTAGAATTATGTAAATTGCAACTGATTGAATTGAAATTAGTTTAATCATCCTTTTTTTGAATTATTGATACTTTTATCGAGCCCTATTTGTGAGCCAAACTTATTCCCAACACATTCAACTTACTCCCGATAATAATGCGAGATTAGCCAATTTTTGTGGCGAGCGCGACGGACATTTACGCCAAATTGAACAACGTTTGCAGGTGGAAATTGCCAATCGCGGACATGAATTTAATGTTAATGGCTTTGAGCCTGCGGTAAAAGCCGCCTGTGCAGTGATTGAAAACTTGTTTAACGCGGCGGCAACCGAGCAAATTACCCCAGAAGCGGTACATTTGGCGATGCAAGATGCCACGATTGACCAAATTTTATTAGAACCAGTGGCAGTGGAACAACCTGTTGAAGCTACACTACCAGCGGTTGCGATTAAAACCAAACACGGCACAATTCGTGGACGCGGCAAAAATCAGCAAGATTATTTAGCCAAAATTTTTAGCCACGATATTAATTTTGGCGTAGGCCCCGCAGGAACGGGAAAAACGTATTTAGCGGTTGCCTGTGCGGTGGAAGCCTTGCAAACCGAGCAAGTGCGACGCATTATTTTAGTGCGCCCTGCGGTGGAAGCCGGCGAAAAACTCGGCTTTTTACCCGGCAATATGGCGCAAAAAGTCGATCCGTATTTGCGTCCACTCTATGATGCCTTATACGAAATGTTAGGGTTTGATAAAGTTGAAAAACTGATTGAGCATCAGATTATTGAAATTGCCCCGTTAGCGTTTATGCGGGGTCGCACCTTAAATGATGCGTTTATTATTCTCGATGAAGCGCAAAATACCACCACGGAACAAATCAAAATGTTTTTAACGCGCGTGGGTTTTGGTTCAACTGCCGTAGTCACAGGCGATGTGACGCAAATAGATTTACCAAGCGCGAAACAGTCTGGACTCACGCATGTTTTGGAGGTGTTAAAAGACGTGGAAGGGATTAGTTTTACCTTTTTCGGCGTGCGCGATGTGGTCAGGCATCCGTTAGTGCAACGTATTGTTGCCGCTTATGAGTTATACGATAAAAAACAGCAATCTTTATGAATCAATTAGAACTACAACTAGAAACCAATACGGTTGCTTTAACTGATTTACCGAGTGAAGCACAGTTTCAAACTTGGATTGATGCGGCGTTGGCGGATCAGGCAAAAGAATTTGAAGTGGTGGTTCGCCTTGTGGATGAACCCGAAAGTCAGCAGCTCAATCGTGAATATCGCGGCAAAGACTCACCAACCAATATTTTAAGCTTTACCTTTGAAGTGCCAGACGGCTTGGAGCTTAATCTCTTAGGCGATTTAGTAATTTGCGCACCACTGGTGAAAAAAGAAGCCATAGAACAACAAAAACTGTTAGAACATCATTGGGCGCACTTGGTGATTCATGGTGTGCTGCATTTACGCGGCTATGACCACATCGACGACGATGAAGCCGAAGAAATGGAAAGCAAAGAAATCGAAATATTACAACAACTTAACATCCCTAATCCGTATCAGGAATAAACACTTAAAATGAACGACGATAAACCTCCAAGTAGTCACACTCCGCACAAAAGTTGGATTAGCCGCTTAGGGCAGCTTTTAACCGGAGAACTTCAAGATCAAGATGAATTATTAGACATTTTAAAAGATGCACGCGAAAAACATCTGCTTGATTCAGATGCTTTATCCATGATGGAAGGTGTGTTGCAAGTGGCAGAAATGCGGGTGCGCGATATTATGATTCCGCGTGTGCAAATGGTGGTTGTGCCAGAGGATGCTGAACTTTCAACTATTTTGCCGATCGTGCTGGAGTTTGCGCATTCACGTTTTCCCGTGATTGAAGACGATAAAAGCCAAGTGGTTGGCGTGTTGATTGCCAAAGATTTGTTGGCGCATTTATTTGATGAGAAAAAACTCACCGTGCGCGAAATTATGCGTCCTGCTTATATTGTGCCGGAAAGTAAACGTTTGAATGTATTGCTCAAAGAGTTTCGCACCGAGCGCAATCACATGGCAATTGTGGTTGATGAGTATGGGATGGCGGCGGGCTTAGTCACCATTGAAGACGTGTTAGAGCAAATTGTCGGTGAAATTGAAGATGAACATGATGATGCCGAGCATGAAGATACTTTTATTTCGCAGCGCAGTGAAAAAGAGTTTATTTTAAAAGCCGTGACTCCGATTGAAGAGTTTAATGAGCATTTTTCGGCTGATATTCACGACGGTGAGTTCGATACGATTGGTGGCTTGATTACCCACGAATTAGGACATTTACCGAAAAAAGGCGAAAATCTGGAAATCGGCATGTTTCGCTTTGAGATTTTGCGGGCGGATAGCCGCCGCGTGCATTTGATTAAATTAAAATTAAAAAAAGCCTGATAATCTAAACAAAGACTGGCAGTTTTTTTGAGGACTGCCAGCTTTACCCCCTGAATTTATTTTCCATCTTTGCCATTCGGCAATTCACTGCCCACAGTTAAGAGTTTTTTCTTTATTTTTCAATAAGATATTTGTAGGTTGGGTTAGCATTTTTTGCTTTAGCAAAAAAGCGTAACCCAACAAAGTGGTTTATTTTATGCTGAATGTTGGGTTACGCTTATCTCGCTACCGCTTGATAAGCTAACCCAACCTACAACTTATCACTTTGATTGCTAAGAGTTTTTTCTTAACTTAACGGCAGTGCTTCGGCAATTTAATCCTACATCCTCTCAATAGTTTTACAAATCGTATCTACAAAAACTACTCAACGATAAATTACGAAATTTTTTAAAAACGACCAGTCGTCTTGAAAAATTTTGCAGTAATTTTTGATTGCAATTCGATTTAAACAGCGCAAGCAACCAGAAAAGATGATTCCTACAAACAAACGTTACTTAACAATCCAACGCTTTAAGATGTCATAAAAATTATTCGGTGCAATCGGTTTGGCAATGTGGTCATTCATTCCCGCATTGGTGCAGCGCAACTTTTCCTCATCCATTGCATGAGCCGTCATCGCAATAATCGGCAAGGTAAAACCCTGTTCACGAATTTTGATTGTTGCCGTAATTCCATCCATCACCGGCATTTGCACATCCATTAAAATCGCATCGTAATGCGTTGTTTTTGCTAAAATCTTTTCAACCGCTAACAGCCCATTTTCCACAACTTCCGTAGAAACGCCGACATCGGCAAGCAACTCAACGGCAATCAATTGATTAATCGCATTATCTTCAACCAATAACAGATGAACTCCATCGAGTCTCGGCAAATTCAACACGTTTTCATGCGTGTGTAACGTGGCTGGTTTTTTCGCGTTAACTTGCAGCCCTAAATGCAGTCGAAAACTAAATTCACTACCAACGCCTACCTCGCTTTTAACGGTAATTTCACCGCCCATGAGTTCTATCAAGCGTTTACTAATCGCCAGCCCCAATCCTGCACCACCAAAACGCCGTGTTGTTGAGGTGTCGGCTTGACTAAACGATTGAAATAAACGTTGTTGCTCTGCTTGGCTAACCCCGATTCCTGTATCACGCACGCTAAAAAGCAATTCCACCGTTGTTTCATTGCAAGTGATACTTTGCACAGACAATACCACTTCGCCTTTTTTCGTGAACTTAATCGCATTATTCACCAAATTCAGCAAAATTTGCCCAATCCGCAACGCATCGCCCACCAAACATACCGGCACATCAGGCAATAACAGCACCCGCAGCGCAATATTTTTTTCAATCGCAGAGACATTATTCAGATTGATAACATGCTGAATCACATCATTCAGATTAAAATCAACCCGCTCAATCAGCAGCATTCCGGCTTCTACTTTGGAAAAATCCAAAATATCATTAATAATCCCCAACAGCGCGGTGGCGGAATCACTGATTTTTTCCAAATAATCGCGCTGTTTATTATCCAGCTTGGTTTTTAACGCCAAATGACTTAAACCAATCACCGCATTCATTGGCGTGCGAATTTCATGGCTCATATTTGCCAAAAACTGCGACTTGGTTTTGCTGGCTATTTCCGCACTTTGTTTGGCTGCCAACAACGCGACTTCTACCTGTTTACGTTCCGTAATATCACGCAGCGTGGCAATAATCAGCTGGTGTTTTTCCGTTAGAATCGGCGTGAGTAAAATTTCAACCGGAAACGGCTCTCTATTGATGCTGCAATGAAGCCACTCAAAACGGTGGCTGCCATTTTTCAGCGCAGTGGCAATCATGTCTTCAGATTTTTCAGCCGAAGAACGTCCATCTTCTTGATATTCTGGGGAGATTTGTTTGGGGTGTAGAGAAAGAATTTGTGATTTATCGCTGTAGCGAAACAAATCAACCACCGCTTGATTGCAATCAGAAATTTCCCCATTGATAAAGTCATACAACATCAGCGCGTCTGGCGTGCGTTCAAACATTAAGCGAAAACGATATTCACTTTCTTGCACGGCTTGTTCTGCGAGTTTGCGCTCGGTGATATTTTGCGCTGTTCCTGTGAGATATATCATTTTATCGTCATCATCACAGATTAATTCACCGCGACAACTGATAAACCGAATGCCGCCATCTGCGCCAATTGAGCGAAAGATCAATTCTGCCGGTTCTTGTTTTGACAAACACGCGTTATTCCAGTCAAGCATGGCATGTCGGTCATCAGGATGGATTAAACCAACAAGATTTTCAAACGTGGGAATAAAACTCTCAGGCGATACGCCATACACATGATACATTTCTTCCGACCAAAGAATTGGCTCTGAAAAATCATATTTCCAACTGCCAATTTTTGCGATTTCCTGTGCTTTGCGTAAATTCGTTTCGCTTTCGCGCAAAATTATTCTGGTTTTATTCAAACTTTGATTTAACCATAATAAATAATAAGTGATTCCCAAAATAATCAAAATCACTAAAAAAGCAGCAATCAATAACGGTCTTACCCAACGCGGCAAAGGCTCTGGCGCACTGTTGTAAAGAAAGCCATCGAGTGAATAATTCGGAGGAATTAAGCCCGCCTGCACAAAATTATCTGCCATGTGTTGAAAGCGGCTGGGATTCATAAAACCAATTTCAACAAGGTCAGGAAAAATCAGTTTGCGCATTTCTGCGGCTTCAAATTGCAGATGCTCGCGCGTTTTTTTCACCTGATATTGATGAATCAATAACTCAATAATTTCGTTGGGATGATCCATTGCATAATGCCACCCTTTCAAAGTTGCACGGCGCATGGCAGCGACACGATTGGGGTAATTGCGCAATTCTGCTTCGCTGGTAAAGAGAATGTCGCTGTAAAAATTCACTCGATAATTGTTCGGGTCAATAATGTTGTAAGCGATATTGCGTTGCTTTAATAAATACGGTTCGTTAGTCGAATAGGCGTTAATCGCATCAACTTTGCCGGTAATTAAATCATCAAGATTGAAACTGCTAGATAGGGTCTGGATTTGCGAAATCTTAACGCCTTCATTCAAAAACATGGTTAAAAAGTCAGTATCATTTGATTTATTCATCAACATGACTTTTTTGCCGACCAATTCTTGTGGTGAAGTAATCCCTGAATCACGGCGGACTAATAATATGGATGGGGAATGTTGAAAAATGGCGGCAAGTGCGACTAACGGCTGACCTTTTAAACGCTGAAACAGCACTTCGCTATTGCCATCCGCATACTCGGCGCGTCCTGACATCACCTCTTGCACAGATTGATGGTCGGGGTCGCCTTCATGCAATCTGACGTTTAAGCCTTCTTGTTGATAAAAGCCTTTTTCCACAGCTGCATAATACCCTGCAAATTGAAACTGATGATGCCAGCGCAATTGCAAATCAATGATTTCAGAGGAGTTTAATGATTGTTGGTCATTGAGCTGAAAAGAATCAAACTTAAATTCAGATTGAGCAAACCACAGCAAAAAACACAACAGAGTAATCAGCGAAACTGTGATGATTGGCTTCATGTTATTCTCCTGTCATTACAAAGAAAGAGAATTGATAAGAGAGTAGATAAAACACGCAAGAAATAATAAGAAATCAGGTTAGAGTGGAATCATTGTAACTGAGCACGGATTATCTGCAACTTGCATTGCTGGGTTCAATACTTAAATTTATGATTTTAAATAAAAATCAGCGATACTTTAACTAGAGGAAAAATGTGTGCATCAAAATTTAGTTCTTGAAATATGTCGTTTTCAATTGAAATTGATATAAATCCGGCATCAGAAACCTGTCAGGTTTAATTACATTACCTTGAATTAAAAAATCCATAATGCAGAATTGTTTTTAACAGCGCAGTGCATCCGGCATAAAAAATTCACTGACTAACATGGTTTGTTGTTCAATTGCATAAACGGTGCGCCTGCCTGAAATCTGTTCCGCAATCGGGGTTTTCTGATGCAGTTGCGGTGTCCACTGGTGTGGTGAAATACAGCAAATATCGGTTTCTAAACGGGCTAAATTGGGATAGGAAAAAATCACTTCGCCTAAAGGACGTGTGCCTAAATTGGATAACGTGTGTTTTGCCATGTCAATCGTGGCTTGCGGCAATACAGTTCGTGCCAAAATCAAAGGTTTATCATCAATATGCAGCAAAACTTCGCGAATAAAGCTATAACGCTGCGCTGGCAAATGCAGCCTTTGGGTTTCATTGATAAAAGGCGTGCGCCATTGTGCAAATAACACCTGCACCGCTACACCCGCACCATATTCTGCGCGTAAACGTTGGGTTAAAGAGCCTGTTTCATAGACCCACGATTGCAGATTTTTCGCTAAACGGCGGCGTGTGCCTAGGCGATTAACAGTCCAACGCGGCGATTGATTGAATAAAAAACTGCGTGCTGGCAACAGACACATCCTCTGGAATAGGTTAAGAATTAGGCAGAAAAGGGAAACTGCGATTGAGGTTTGAAAGAGGTAAGAGTTTGTTTATGCGGATAATTTGGTAACAAACGACTGGCAATCTTTGAAGAATTGCCAGTCGTAACATGCAATGTTTGCAAAAATAATTTAGTTATAAGGCACAGAATTTAAAATCATCACGCCGTCCATTTCCACACCCACACCTTTTGGCAAAGCAGCTACGCCAACGGCGGCTCTGGCTGGATAAGGTTGTTGAAAATACTCCGCCATAATTTCATTCACAATCGGAAAATTTGCCAAATCAGTTAAATAAATATTCAACTTCACAATGTCGGACAAATCACCATCAGCGGCTTGCGCAACCGCTTTTAAATTTTCAAACACTTGCCGAATATGCGCGGCAATATCACCCTGTGCAATTTCCATTGTTTCGGGCACTAATGGGATTTGACCTGATAAATAAATGGTATCGTAAACTTTTATCGCTTGAGAATACGTTCCAATAGCTTGTGGGGCGTTAGGTGTGTAAATAACTTGTTTACTCATTTTGATATTTTAAAGTGTTGTTAAATAAAAGATAAATCAGGAACAGAACATTCAAGAATTGAAAATTACAGCGTTTTCAATTCGTTGTGAACACAAATAGCCGGAGTGCAAGCTTTGCTTGCTTATCAGGTAAAGCCTGACCTCCTAATCTTATTTTATTGAATTAAAAACTATTCTGTAAATTCTGCAAATTCTGATTTTAAATGCGTCCCAATTTTAAAACTGGCGATAGTTTTTTCAATTGCCGCATAATATTTGCTAAATGAACGCGGTCGCGAACTGATAGCGTGATTAAATCAACTGAAACCTGTTCGTCTTGATGACTAATGCTGACGTTTTCAATATTGGAATTCATTTTTGAAATCGTTGAAGTAATCATTGCCAACGTGCCCGGTTGGTTTAACACTTCTAAGCGAATTCCCGCGGAAAATTCATTACAGGTATCGGCAGACCATTCCACAGATAGCCAACTATTATGGCGTTTCAGCACTTCTTGAATATTATTGCATTGATGGTGATGCACCACGATGCCTTTGCCAGGATTAAAAAAGCCAACGATGGGGTCGCCAGGAATCGGACGACAGCATTTTGCCAGCGTCACAATCATGCCTTCTGTGCCTTTAATCACTAACGGCGTTTTGCTGCCTTTGACTCGATTTGTGCCATTCAACGTCAACGCAACCTGTGCATCATGCTGTTTTAAACCTTTGGCAATTAAAAACGGCATTTTATTGCCTAAGCCAATGTCCTCATAAACTTGATCCATGGTTTGCTTTTTTAAAACTTTCAGCAGTTCTCTAATGCGCTCCGCTGAAATTTCCGCCCATGTTAATCCAATGTCTTGCAGTTCATTTTCCAACATCCGCCGTCCTAATTGCATGGCTTCTTGCTGTTTAAAATGACGTAAATAACTGCGAATACAGGCGCGGGCTTTGGCGGTAATCACAAAATTAAGCCATGCTGCATTCGGTCTTGCCCATGTTGTGGTAATAATTTCGACCGAGACACCGTTTTCTAACACAGTTTGCAGCGGTACTAATTGCCGATCAATCCGTGCCGAGTTGCAGGTGTTGCCAATATTGGTATGCACCGCGTAAGCAAAATCGACTACGGTTGCGCCGCGTGGCAATTTAATCACTCGTCCTTGTGGCGTGAACACAAAAATTTCTTGCGGGAATAAATCAATTTTTAAATTTTCGATAAATTCTAATGAGTTACCCGCTGATTTTTCAATTTCCAACAATTCTCTCAGCCATTCATTGGCTTGCGCTTGTGGATTTTTATCAGCATCGTGGGTTTTGTACAACCAATGCGCAGCAATACCAGATTCTGACATGCGGTGCATTTCATGCGTTTTGATTTGCACTTCAATCGGCACACCGTAAGGACTATTGCTGGTTGTGTGCAAGCCTTGATAGCCATTGGCTTTCGGCAATGCCACATAATCTTTAAATCGTCCGGGAATCGGTTTATAGAGACCATGCACAATCCCTAAAATGCGATAACAACTGTCCGCATCTTCACACAGAATCCGAAACGCATACACATCAAACACATCGTCAAACGAGATTTTTTTGCGTTTCATTTTAAAGTAAATGCTGGGAATATGTTTTTCGCGCCCCACCACTTGAGCAGTGATGTTGGCTTGTTCCAGACGTTCTCGGATGCTTTGTTCGATACTGTTGAGGATTTCGCGCCGATGTCCACGCGCTTTTTTCACCACATGTTGCAAGACTTTATAGCGCAACGGGTACATCGCTTGAAAACTTAAGGCTTCTAAACGATGCCGAATTTCATTCATCCCTAAACGATTGGCAATCGGCACATAAATATCCATCGTTTCTTTGGCGATACGGCGTTTTTTCGCTGGCGGCATTATTTCCAAGGTTTGCATATTATGCAAACGGTCTGCCAGTTTCACCATAATGACTCGCAAATCCACAGCCATTGCCATAAACATTTTTCGCACATTTTCAGCTTGGGCTTCGGCGTGAGATTTATCACCGATTTTAGTCAGCTTAGTGACTCCATCCACTAAATCAGCAACTTCACTGCCGAATTGTTCTGCCAACTCTGCTTTTGTCACCGAAGTGTCTTCAATCACATCGTGCAAAATCGCCGCCATAATCCCATGACTATCCATGCGCATTTCTGCCAGAATAATCGCGACTAATAACGGATGGCAAATATAGGCTTCACCACTTTTGCGAAATTGTCCTTCGTGAGCTTTCGCGCCGCAGTGATAGGCGCGAATCACATCATCTATTTGATTTTGCTCCAAATAGCCGCTCAAAATAGCGCACAACCGCCCGACAATTTTATCTTGCGGACGTTCTATTTCTAATTCGGCGACTAAACTTTGCATTTTTTAAATCTACTTAAAACTTGAAGGTGCTGTGTGCTGCATGATGTCCAACTTGGTGCAGCATATCAATATTGTCAGGGGTCACATGACCTGCGGCAATTTCACGCAAAGCCACAACAGTGTCTTTATCTTTGCCACGTTTTACAAACTCATCAGCACCGTTTTGAAGTTGCCGCGCTCTTTGGCTGGCTAATAACACCAGTTTGAAACGGTTTTCTACATTTTCCAAACAATCTTCAATCGTAACTCTAGCCATTTTGATACCTACATAAAAAACACATCTGCGATAAGCAGACAAAGCTACATTGCTAAAACGCAATGCAAATAAAATGCCAAGCATTGTATAAAAAAGAAAGGTTCTTTGCAGAACCTTTTTTTTGTAAATCTTGATGCGGAGTACAAAACAAGTTTTGTACTCCGTATTTTTTTTAAATTACGCGCCGCGTTCCGCTAAAATCGCGACAGCAGGTAAAGTTTTGCCTTCTAAGAACTCTAAAAACGCACCGCCACCTGTGGAAGTGTAAGACACTTGCTCGCTGATACCATATTTATCAATCGCTGCCAAGGTGTCACCACCGCCAGCAATTGAAAACGCAGGGCTTTGTGCAATCGCATCTGCCACAACTTTTGTGCCGTTGCCGAATTGTTCAATTTCAAAAACCCCCACAGGGCCATTCCACACAATCGTTTTTGCTGATTTTAAAATTTCAGCATATTGTTTGGCAGTTTCGGGCCCAATATCCAACACCATATCATCTTCAGCAATATCAGCGACATTTTTTACAGTGGCAACGGCATTTTCAGAAAATTCTTTTGCGCAAACCACATCCACTGGCACAGGAATATCAGAGCCATTCGCTTTCGCTACGTCCATTAAACGCTTTGCTTCGGCAACTAAATCCGCTTCGTACAAAGACTTTCCAACTGAATAACCAGCTGCTGCAATAAAAGTATTCGCAATCCCGCCGCCGACAATCAATTGATTCACTTTTTGTGATAATGAATCCAGAATCGTTAATTTAGTCGAAACTTTAGAGCCACCGACAATGGCAACTAAGGGTGTTTCAGGGTGTTCCAACGCTTTGCCTAACGCATCTAATTCATCGCTTAATAACGGGCCTGCACAAGCAACAGTCGCAAATTGTGCAACCGCGTGAGTGGAAGCTTGCGCTCTGTGCGCCGTGCCGAATGCGTCCATTACAAACACATCACACAACGCCGCCATTTTTTTGCCTAAATCCGCATTGTTTTTGCCTTCACCTGCGTTGAAACGCACGTTTTCGCATAACACCACTTCACCGGCTGCCACTTCAATGCCATCAATCCAGTCTTTTTCCAAACGTACAGGGCTGCCGAGCAATTCTTGCAAACGCGCAGCAACTGGTTTCATGCTAGATTCTTCATCATAAACCCCTTCCGCTGGACGACCTAAATGCGACATCACCATCACCGCCGCGCCTTTTTCCAACGCCATTTGAATGGTAGGAACGCTGGCTTTGATTCGCAAATCGCTGGTCACTTTGCCATCTTTCACTGGCACGTTTAAATCTTGACGAATTAATACTCGTTTGCCGGCTAAATCTAAATCGACCATTCTAATAATTGGCATAATTGCTCCTTATAAAATTTAAGTGGTTATAAAAGTTGATTGAATTGTTAGGCTTGTTTCCATTTGATGGAACAGCCGATACTGGGAATTTGATTTTCGTCAGCTTGTCCGGTTTCTGCGACCAATTTCATCGCTTCAAATAAATCACGGCGCGTGCCTTCGGGGGCGGTTTCTTTGCGACTGGCATCTAAACGACCACGATATTGTAATTGAAAACGGTTGTTATAACCAAAAAAGTCTGGCGTACAAACCGCGCCATAGTGTTTGGCGATTTCTTGGGTTTCATCCAATAAATAGGGAAATGAAAAATTAAATTGTTTGGCAATTAACTGCATATTTTCAAAAGAATCGGCAGGATATTCTGCTGCATCATTTGACATAATGGCGACTGAATTAATCCCTAAGGCTTTTAATTCCAAAGTATCACGCACAATTCGTTGTTGTACTGCTTTTACATACGGGCAATGATTGCAAATAAACATGACCAGCAAGCCTTTTTCGCCCATACATTCTTGTAATGTCCAGTATTTGCCATCGACACCTAATAAATTAAAATCAATCGCAGGTTTGCCAAATTCACAGAGTGGGGTTTCTAAACTAACCATTTTTATTTACCTTATTTACTAAATAAATATTATTTAAAAATTGCAGTGAGTTTATTAAAAAACTGATTAATTAATAATATACTCAAAAGCAACAAGTCGCATTCATCATTCTGCAATAGTATTGGTTTTTCTTTTTCTAAGTCGTTTGGTATGTTTTTTTGCTTTTAGTGGCTGAGTTTCTATCGGTTTATTGTAAGTGTTTATAATTTCTAATGGATTATTATTTATATTATTCGTCGTAGAATCCTGCTTATCTGTTAAAACAATCCAAATTGTTGATATTGACAAACTGACTAACAAAAAAAAGCCAATACTAGACAACAATTTTCTTTTGATTGTAGCCTTAGGATGATTATCAATAATTATTTTTTGTTTAAACGACTCATTTTTTCTAAAATCTAAAAATTTAATGTTTTTTTTACGAAAACTTCTTCACAATACTCATCCAGCATTTTTTCATTAATAAAGGTAATATCAAACATTGCTGTTAAACCATTTACCTGTTCAGTCGTTTCGCCAGAAATTAAAAACCAGAAATAAGGCTTTGCCATGAGCATTTTCTTTTTAAGGCGTGAATATTTATCAATAAACCCTCGGTATTCGCCTGATTTACATTCGATAAACAACGGCATTCCGTCTATTAAACAAAAAACATCCAGTTCATATTTACTGCCATCAGGAAGGGAAATAATGATATTTCGGGTACAAGAAAAATTAATTTTTCGGTTATGGCAGAATTTAGCGATTTTCATAAACGCATACCATTCCAGCCATTCACCATTAAAAAAATTCACAATTTTGGTTGCGGATTGTAATTGTAATGTTATTTTCTTTTCATCAGCCCTTGCATTATAAAAATACTTTGCTATGAATGAATAATCATAAAGTTGTTGGCAGAATTTTTTTAATTGCTCTATTTCATTGGAAGAATAATTTGATAATTCAATATAGGCTCTGTCTTTACCATTTTGTTGTCTGCGTTTAATACTATTACTAACAATTTTTAACAAATCATAATTGTCACCTAATTCAATCGCGACCTCATCAAAAAAACCACTGGTATCCATTGCGTTTGGATTAATCTCTGTAACAAAACTCTTATTTTTAAACCACTGCACAATAGGTTCGTAATGATCTTCTTTAGTCATAAAATCCGTATTATGAATATCAAAATCCGTATTTTTTTGTTTGTTATTTGAGCTGTTAGAATGCTGTTCTGATTTGTGAGTTGCGAGTTTTTTTGCTTTTAGATCATTAGATTTATCACTACGATGAGTATCATTTTTTAAATCGGCAGTGCTAGATTCAAGCGAGCTTTTCTGCGCCGATTCAGAACTATCTGCCTCTACGTCTACACCATAATTTCTTGCTAATACATCCAAGCCATCGGTATAGCCTTGACCTATTGCCTTAAATTTCCATTCGGCATTATGGCGATATAATTGTCCTAAAATAATCGCTGTTTCAAGTTTTGCGTCAGCTAAAGTATAAGAAACTAACTTTTGTTTATTAGAAAAATCAAATAATTCAACAATAATTTTCTCTAACATGCCAAAATTTTGCTGTTTTTGTTTGGCATCGTGCAGCGTTAACACAAAGCTGATTTTATTAATATCTTGATGAATATTGTTAAGTGCAACCTTGAATAGTTGATTCTTCAAAATCACCGCGTTATCAATTGAAACCGGTTGATTGTAAAAAATAAAATCGGCATCAGTTCTGATTTTGTTAGCACTCGTTAACATAAAAGCACTGGTATCAATTTCAAACTCTGTTTCATCCTGTAGTTTTTTAAACCATTTTACGGCAATTATGATTTCGTTTAATTGCGGTGAAATTTTAGTTAATGAGATATTTTCGCCTCTTTTTAAATCATTCATAAAAATGCCTTGGTTTAAAACGTTTTATAGTGCCGTACTTATTGAAAAAACACTGCGAGGCTAATTAATAACGAAGCAGCGGTAATTAACACTAAAGTGGTATTATGATTATCTTCAATATTTTGCCGCAATTCTGCCAATTCGCGATTATGCGTGGTGAATTGCGTATTCATTTTTGCCGCGCTTTCTAACGCTTGAAATAAAAGGCTTGGAATTTCAGGAAAGTTTTCCGCTAATTCAGGGAATCGTTTTAACGCTTGTTTAATTTTGGCTTTAGGCCCTAAACGCTCGTGAAACCAATCTTCCAAAAAGGGTTTAGCGGTCTGCCACAAATCCAATTCTGGATACAATTGCCGCCCTAATCCTTCGATATTTAATAAAGTTTTTTGCAACAAAACTAATTGCGGCTGCACGACCATATCGAATCGCCGCGCGGTTTGAAATAAGCGCAACAATAATAAACCGAAAGAAATATCTTTGAGCGGCTTTTCAAAAATCGGCTCACAAACATTGCGAATTGCACCTTCAAATTCTTCCACCCGCGTATGACTAGGAACCCAGCCCGATTCAATGTGCATTTCAGCAACGCGGCGATAATCGCGATTGAAAAACGCCAGAAAATTTTCCGCTAAATAGCGTTGATCAGACAACGACAAACTGCCCATGATGCCAAAATCCACCGCCAAATATTTGTCCGGCAATTGCACAAACACATTGCCGGGGTGCATATCGGCATGAAAAAAGTTGTCGCGAAACACTTGCGTGAAGAAAATCTCTACGCCGCGTTCTGCCAGCTTTTTAAAATCGGCGTTTCCAGCGCGAAGCTGTTCAATTTCACCGACTGGAATCCCGTAAATCCGCTCCATCACCATCACTTTTTTACGGCTGTATTCCCAATGCACTTCAGGAATATACAGCGAGTCCGAATTTTCAAAATTGCGCCGAATCGTTGAAGCATTGGAAGCTTCTTTGATTAAATCCAATTCATCCAGCGTGCTTCTTTCAAACTCCGCAACCACTTCGGTGGCGCGAAGGCGTTTAGCATCCGCCCAAAAGCGTTCCGCAATTTTCGCCAACTCATACAACAAACCCACATCCGATTTAATCCGGTCTTCAATGTCAGGGCGCAAGACTTTCACAATCACTTTTTCACCGCTGTGCAAAGTGGCGGTGTGAACTTGTGCGACAGAAGCAGAAGCAAGCGGTTTGTCATCAAACTCAGCAAACAATTCTTTAATCGGCTTTCCCAGCGATTGCTCAATGATTCCTTTGGCTGTTTCACTGGCAAACGGCGGTACGCGGTCTTGCAGTTTCACCAATTCGTCCGCAATATCTTCCGGCAATAAATCTTTGCGCGTTGACAGGGCTTGCCCAAACTTGACATAAATCGGCCCTAAATCTTCCAAAGTTTTGCGAATCCGCACGCCGCGCGGTTCAGTGGGTTTTCTAAACCAATAGTTGGGTGAAAGCACCGCTAAATGGCGGACGGGGCGAAAAAGGTGGGTTTTCAAGACGATTTCGTCTAAACCGTGAAACATCATCACCCAGTTAATGTGGATGAGGCGGAATAAAATTTTTGGGCGTATCACTCTGTTTCCTTATTGAGTTGAGATTGTAAGCGATTGATGCGGGCGGTGAGGCGGTCGTAATCCATGCGTAAATCATCGACTTGCCGATAAAAAATATCAGCTTCCGGTTTGGCGGGTAAGTCGCGGGTTTCTTCTTGCAAAAATTCGGTGGCGTTGAGTTTGAAGGTTTCGATGGTTTCAGCTGTCCAGTTTTTGCTGCTGCGAAATAATTGCCCCAAACTGTGTGCAAACGTTTCGCCTGTGTAGGTAGCGAGTTTTTTCTCTAAATTAATGTCGAGTTTGTCGAATAAGGTTTGAAATTTGCGCCCGACTTCCAGATCGCCGCTGATTTTCACTTCGCCTTTATAAATGGAATTCATTGGTTTTTTTGATAAGCCCATAAAACCTAAAGCAATTAAAGAGCCGCTAATTGTCGTATCCACTTCGCCAACAAAACTTTCCAAACATTGGATGTTGTTTTCAGTGGGGCAGAGGTAAAGTGTTTCGTTAAACGGTTCGATGGTGATGGCGATAACTTTGCCTGCTAACGGCGTTAAAAATTCGCTCACGTTGTCGTCTAGGGAAATGTAGTGATTAATCGCGCTTTCTAATGCGCTGATGAAGAGAGGTTTTATTATCATCTGGAATTATTTAGTGAGTTTATCTTTGATGCTATTCGTGCCGCTGTGCTGACAAGTAGCTAGTTAATTCGTTTAAGCCAATATCCAAGACGACGGCGATGATGTGCAAAAGCGGCAATTCATTGCAATAACGTCCGTGCTTTTTTGGCGACTTCTTCACCTGAAATGCTTTGTATTTTTCCCGCATCGAAACGGGCGGCGCGTTGGGCGGATTCGGTTGCCCATAACGTTTCAAATTCGGATTCTGAAATGTCTTCAAGGCTTAATAAAAGGCGTTGTATCAAAGAAGTTCGGTCTTGAATTGGCAAAGCAAATATTTCAGTTTCAAGTTGTGTAAGAGTCATCATCTTTTTTCTCCTTTTGTTGTTACTCTACTTATTCTGCTGATGCTGGGTTACGCTTTTTTACTTTGTAAAAACAGCTAATCTAGCCTACGCGCTACCGCGCTGCATTACAATGATTCAAAAAAGTAGCTGGTGGCATAATAAGCACTTCACGAAACGGATTTAAAACCAGTAAGTCTTTATCGCCACTGATAAGATGGCTGGCATTACCATTGATGGCTAACTCTAAAAACTTGTTGTCTTTTGCGTCACGGCAATCTTTTATTACTTCTGATACGGCTATTATTTCCACTTTACGAACCAAAGCCGCAAAAAATTCTAACCGTTTTTGTTCTGGCAGATATTTATCAAATTTTGCGCGACACAACACCTCACTTAATTCATCCAGCGTTTGTTCTGAAGCTAAGAGAGTGCCTTCCAATACCACAAAATCAAATACTTGGCGTGATACAGAACGGGGTAATAACACCGCACTGACAATTACGTTGGTATCAATAACGGCACGGATTTTATTTTTCATTGAGCAACGATTCCAACAGCTCTTCGGTCATGCCTTGTGTTTTTGCATAGTTGCCTATTTCGTCCATGATTTCCTGCAAAGATTTATTAGGGCGACAAATTAATTCTTTTAGGCGCAGGTTTAATAAAAGTTGATATTTACGTTTTTCATCGCTAGAGGCTTGAAAAAAGTTTCGGGCAATGTCGTTATCAACTTCAATTGAGATGCTGGTCATGGTGTTATTCCTCTATCCATTTTTCCAAAATGTTTTATTGTAAAACTGATGCTGGGTTACGCTTTTTTACTTTGCAAAAACAGCTAACCTTGCCTACTAGCTATAACATAATGACGATTAGAATTGTTTTTTATTTCCCAATACATGGTGTCTGGAGCAAGGTCGAGTCCATTAGACCAAGTGACCGCACCATTTTCAGCAAAGGCTGTTTCGATTGCAGAATCGTCTTTTAAAACTTCAAAAACACCTGTACAAAATGACAAGTCAATAAACACAGTGCCGCTTAAGCCGTCAGAAAATGCTACTTCTAAAGTTCTGGGTGCAATAGAACGCACTTTTAAAATATCCCAATACATGATTATTTCAAAGGAGCTATAGGTCTTGGATGAAGATTGCTGATGCACAAATCCCAATCTTCCAGTAATTCAGTTTGATGCAGTTCTGCCCAATCTAAGACTAACTGCGTTGCGCGTCTTGGCAGTTCTCCTTCGATAATGCTCAGTTCTCGAATATTTACAGTGGCTTTATATTCACCGTAAGTTGCGTGAAAATGCGGCGGCGCGTGTTCGTTCCAGAACATTTGAATCATGATGCCGTAGAATTGGCTGATGGTTGGCATGGGAATCTTTGTGAAATTAAGTTATTGATTATAATGGTTACGCTTTTTTACTTTGTAAAACAGCTAACCAGCCTACCGCGCTTGTTGTGATTAAATCAGTAGCTATAAGACTTTTCTTAGATTACTACTTACAACCACAAGACAAAGTTCAATTAATATAACTACTGAAAACCAAATCCAAAGATAATTCTGCATTTCTGGAGGCGCGTCTTGTTTTAAGATAAATCCTGCACCAAACAAATAAATTAATGTTACAAAAGCAAAAGCTGCTGTAGATAAATAATTCGGATGATTTTTACAATGTATTTCCCATTCTTTTTCTTCATCACTACTTGCTTTTAATTGCAGAAATTTACCAGCACGTTTAATTCTATAATCTGTAGTTGTGATGTAAAAATCAAATGCTATTGCTACAATTGGAACTAAAAGAAGAAGCCACGTCAAATCAATCCCCGTAGGTAATTTATCTGTAAGTGCGCCACTTCCTGACATAATGGTTAGAAACGAAAATTTTTTAAGCACAAAATCATGCCTCATCTTCTTTTCTTCTTGAATTTCGGCTCTTAATTTAGAAGATAATGTTTCCATGTATTAATTCCTATCAGACAATATTACGTTAGTTGAAAATTTAATACTTGAGGAGCAGTTGAGTAAATTATGGAAGTTGTTTTGTACAGCAAAACGCTCAATCATAAAACATTAAGGCCGGCAAAAAAGGGTGTCTGCCCTTTTTTCCTCAATCCGATTTAACCAATAATCCAGTTTTCGATTCAAACTTGCAATCTCTGCCAAATATAGGCAAACACTTGTTCACCGTCTTCAGGCACACCCCGCCCCAATTGAACCTCTAGCACTCTTTTTTCGGCTTCTTCCTGCCAATCCGCCTCAACATTGCGTGATGATAAATTTAAGCTATTCAGCAATTTATCAATCAGAATCATGCACCTCTTTTTGCCACGCATCAAACAAGGACTGCGGCATCATTACAATATTTTCTCCATTTTCTTGAGTTATGAGAAAAACATCCTGTTCTTCAATGACGCGATGATAGATTTCTCTAAAATGCAACTCGGCATAACTCAATGTAGTTTGTTGCATGATTTAAGCCTCTTTTAATTAAATATCTTCTGAAAATCCACTTTAACTGCTTGAAACTCAACCGCTTGGTTATAAACTCTTTCTACACCTTGCGCTGTCGTCACAAAAATCGTTTGCGAATAAGGTTCAACCGTCCACACCGACTTAATTCCCGCCTGAATCATCCGCTCGGCTTTTTCCAATAAGGTCTGAATATTCTGACTCGCAGAAATCACCTCAATCGCTAACATCGGCATTTGCGGAAACTTATGCACATCATGCAAAAAATTCGGTTGAATCGCCTCAGCAGGATAAACACAAATATCTGGCGTTAAGCCATTATCAATATCTAACGTCAATTCTGTTAAAGCTTCTATTTTTTCATTCGCAAACAGTTGTCGTAATATTTGTGAGCAAATATAACTGTGATTCAGTGAAGGCATATCATCAATAACCGTTTGGTTTTCAAGTAGAAATTCTATATCAAGCATGATGTTTTCCTCATCTGAATAGCCGAGTTTAAAACTTATAACCCCGATGCACCGCCACAATCCCTTGCGTCATATTGAAATACTCACAGCGATCAAACCCCGCATTTTCCATCATGCCTTTTAATTCATCCTGTTTTGGGTGCATCCGAATAGATTCGGCTAAATAACGATAGCTGTCTTCATCTTTTGCCACAATCGCGCCGATTTTTGGCAACAAATTAAACGAATAAAAGTCGTACACTTTTTCAGTCACAGGATCAGTCGGATGGGAAAACTCCAACACAATCAAGCGTCCACCCGGTTTTAACACTCGCAAAATAGAACGCAACGCCGCGTCTTTGTCGGTGACATTGCGCAAACCAAAGGCGATACACACGCAATCAAACGTGTTACTTTCAAACGGCAAACATTCCGCATTCACTTGCGCATAGCGAATATTGCCGACCAAACCTTTATCAATCAGGCGGTCGCGTCCAGTGCGTAGCATTTCGGAGTTAATATCAGCCAACACCACTTCGCCTTTGTCGCCAACGCGCTTTTCAAACAGCATGGTTAAATCGCCCGTGCCGCCTGCTAAATCAAGCACTTTATCGCCCGCCCGCACATTACTTAATTGCACCGCAACGCGCTTCCAAATTCGGTGAATTCCCATCGACATTAAATCATTCATAATGTCGTATTGTCCGGCAACGGAGTCAAAAACCCCGCGCACCAGTTTCACTTTTTCTTTTGCGTCAACAGTTTTGAAGCCAAAATGGGTTGTATTTTCGGTTGTCATGTTTTTATCCTAAAAAAAGTCCGCGCGGCTTAATGGTTGCCTGCGAAGATGCGTTGATGACCGGCAGCTTTTAAATCATTCAGATAAGCTGCCCAGAGAGTTTCGTATTCCGCGCCCAATTTGTACAGCAGCTCCCAGGTGTAAATGCCGCTGTCGTGTCCATCGCTAAACACGGGCGCGATGGCGTAGTTGCCGATGGGTTTTATTTCGGTGATGCTGACGTTTTCTTTGCCAAGCGGCAACTGTCCACCTTCCCCGCCATGTCCAACGGCTTCGGCAGATTGGCTATAAACGCGCAAATATTCACACGGCAATTTGAAGTTGCTGTCATCGGCAAAGCTGATTTCCAAAATGTTGGAAACTTGATGCAGTTTGATTTCGGTGGGGTGGCAGTTAATGGGTTGAGTTGTTAGGCGCATGATGGTGTTCAATATATGAGGGATGTTTTGCAAAAAAACGTAACGGCAGAAGACTTCAATTTCAGCAGTGTGGCAAAAAGTTATTTTCTTAACCGTTACGATTTATACCAGAAAGGGTAAAAAGAAAATCTATCGACATCAGAGAGGGTGTTTTATAACACTCCCGCTTCTAATAACTCTAAATAAAGAAAATCAGGAGCTTTAACACCCGCTTGTTTTCTGATTTCAATTAATTTATCAGATTCAAAAAAAGCTTTCGCAGCAGAAATAGATGTCCATTCAGAAAAATGAACAATTTTATTTGGATTGTTAGCGAGTTTTAACACTTGATAACGTTGTTCGCCGGCATTTTTTCGGATTGACGCTGCCGCATCAAAGATTTTTTTCCACGCTTCATAATCTTCAACTTCATGAATAATGAGTACATGCTCCATTTTAATCTCGTTGTTGTATTGAATAGTTTGGTTAAAAAATATACCGATTCAAATCTTTATCTTCGACAAATTCGATCAAATGCACATTGAGTGGATTTTCGTGGATGTTTGAGCTTTTATTCAACAAACACTTCACCCAAATCAATTTTCAATTCAGAAAACAACACAGAACTAATTATTTCATCGCCTGAAAACATTGCCGCTAATTCATATTTTTGCATCGGCTCATTTAACACAAATTGATAAACCGCCTGTTCAGACGGATAAACCAACCAATACTCACGCACGCCATTTTCTTCATACAAAGCATATTTAATGCGCATTTCTTTTTTGTTATTGCCTTCTGACAAAATTTCAATCACCCAATCCGGTGCGCCTTCGCAACCTTGCTTGCTTAATTTTGTTTTATCGCAAATCACACATAAATCCGGCTGCACAACCGTAAAGACTTCTTTATCGGCAAGTTTTGATTTTTGACTGTCATATAATTTCACATCAAACGGTGCAACAAATAATTTACACTCTTTACGATGGAAAAAATTAGCGATTTGCCTAGATAACTCCCCAGAAATGCGTTGATGTTCCACATTTGGCGCAGCCATCAACATAATTTTGCCCTTGATTAACTCCAATCGTTCTTCAAACTTCCAGGTCAAATAATCGGCGTAACTATAAGTGCCGTTTAAATCGAGTTGTGATAATTGGGTAATGGCTGCCATTTTATGTACCTATAAAATATACCGACTCAAATCTTCATCTTCGACAAACTCAGTCAAATGCGCATCGACATAAGCCTCATCAATCACCACGTCTTTATCTAAAGTGTCGGGAGCGCAAAAAGAAAGGTCTCGCAGCAATCGTTCTAAAATCGTATATAAACGCCGTGCGCCAATATTTTCAGTGGTTTCATTCACTTGCCAACCTAATTCGGCAATCCGTTTTATGCCATCGGGTGCAAAATTCAGATTCACGCCCTCGGTTGCCAACAACGCTTTATATTGTTCGGTTAAAGACGCATTTGGCTCAGTCAAAATCCGCACAAAATCATCCGCCGTTAAAGCTTCCAACTCTACGCGAATCGGGAAACGTCCTTGCAATTCAGGAATTAAATCCGAAGGTTTGGTCAGATGAAACGCGCCAGAGGCAATAAACAAAATATGGTCGGTTTTAATCATCCCAAATTTGGTGCTGACCGTGCTGCCTTCGACTAAGGGCAACAAATCACGTTGCACACCTTCGCGCGAGACTTCACCGCCACCACCGCCGAGTTCTGAACGTTTACAGATTTTGTCGATTTCGTCCAAAAATACAATGCCGTTTTGCTCAACAGATTGAATAGCGCGTTGTCGAATATCATCCTCATTGATTAATTTCGACGCTTCTTCTTCTTGCAACACTTTCAGCGCGTCTTTCACTTTCATTTTCCGTGCTTTGGTGCGCTCGCGTCCCATATTTTGGAACATGCCTTGCAATTGCTGAGTCATTTCCTCCATGCCGGGCGGAGCCATGATTTCTACGCCAATCGGTGAGCTGACATCAATTTCAATTTGTTTGTCATCCATCTCGCCTTCACGCAATTTTTTACGCATTTTTTGACGGGTCGCGCTTTCAGTGTCAGACAACATGCCGCCGTCCGCTGAGGGCAATAAAATATCTAAAACCGCTTCTTCCGCTGCATCTGCCGCACGATGTTGAACTTTTTCCATTTCTTCGATGCGGGTCATTTTCACCGCCATATCCGCTAAATCACGAATAATCGAATCCACATCACGTCCCACATAGCCAACTTCGGTAAATTTAGTCGCTTCAATTTTAATGAACGGTGCATTCGCTAAACGCGCTAAACGCCGCGCAATTTCAGTTTTCCCTACGCCGGTAGGCCCAATCATCAGAATATTTTTTGGGGTAATTTCATCACGCAACGCATCACACACTTGTGAACGCCGCCAGCGATTTCGCAACGCAATCGCAACAGAACGTTTCGCGTTGTCTTGACCAATAATATGTTTATCTAATTCGCTGACAATTTCTCTGGGGGTCATTTGGCTCATAACATTACTCTCTAGGTTCAGCATCAAGTTCTTCAATGCGCAAATTGTGATTGGTATAAATACAAACATCGGCGGCGATATTGAGGGATTTTTCCACAATCTCACGCGCACTTAAATCAGTATTTTCTAGCAATGCGCGTGCCGCAGATTGGGCAAACGCACCGCCTGAGCCAATGGCGATTAAATCGTGTTCGGGTTCAATCACATCACCTGTGCCAGAAATCACAAACGTGACTTTCGCATCTGCAATAATCAACAACGCTTCTAATTTGCGTAACGCGCGATCCGTGCGCCAGTCTTTCGCCATTTCCACAGCGGCGCGGGTTAAATTGCCACGATGTTTTTCTAATTTGCCTTCAAAATGTTCAAATAAAGTAAAAGCATCGGCGGTTGCGCCTGCAAAACCTGCAATAACTTGATCGTGATAAAGCCTACGCACTTTGCGTGCATTGCCCTTCATCACGGTGTTGCCTAATGTGACTTGACCGTCGCCACCGATAACGACTTTATCGCCGCGACGCACTGAAAGAATGGTTGTACCTCTAAACACGTTGTTCCCTATTTGTTGCAAAACCTAAAAGTGGGAATTTTACATGGTAATACGGGCGGTGGGGGAAATTTTATTTTGGCTTAGACCTTTCAGGTTTTTAAAACCTGAAAGGTCTTGTGTTTAGACTAATCGTTGTTCTAAGTTATCACGCACAGTATCTAAAAAGCTTTCGGTGGTTAAATAATGCGAGTCGTTTACTTGGTCGCCATAAATACACACGGCTAAATCTTTCGTCATTTGTCCGGCTTCCACCGTGCTGACGCAAACCTCTTCCAACGCTTTGCAAAATTTAATTAATTCATCATTGCCATCGAGTTTGCCGCGAAACTCCAAGCCGCGCGTCCACGCATAAATTGATGCAATGGGATTGGTGGACGTTTTAAACCCTTTTTGATATTGCCGATAATGCCGCGTTACTGTGCCATGCGCGGCTTCAGCTTCCATCGTTTTTCCGTCTGGCGTTAATAAAGTGGATGTCATTAAGCCTAATGAACCAAAACCTTGCGCAACGGTGTCAGATTGCACGTCACCATCATAATTTTTACACGCCCACACAAACGCGCCATTCCATTTCAACACGCTGGCAACCATGTCATCAATCAATTTATGTTCATAAATAATGCCCAGTTCTGCAAATTGGGTTTTATATTCTTGCTCATAAACCTGTTGAAAAATGTCTTTAAAGCGTCCGTCATACTGTTTCAAAATGGTATTTTTCGTTGATAAATACAACGGCCAGCCTCTATCTAAAGCAACTTTAAAACAACTGTGCGCAAAGCCGAAAATAGATTCGTCGGTGTTAAACATCGCTAATGCAACGCCATCGCCCTCAAAATGAAACACTTCTTGGCTTTGTTCCGCGCTGCCATCGTCGGGTGTGAAACTGATTTTTAACCTGCCTTTGCCGTGCGTTTTAAAATCCACCGCGCGATATTGATCGCCAAACGCATGACGACCGATGCAAATGGGTTTTGTCCAATTCGGTACTAAGCGCGGCACGTTGCGGCAAATAATCGGTTCTCTAAATACTGTGCCATCGAGAATATTGCGCAGTGTGCCATTGGGGGATTTGTACATGCGTTTTAAATGAAACTCCGCAACCCGCGCCTCATCTGGAGTGATAGTAGCGCATTTGATGCCTACGCCGTGTTTTTTAATCGCATAAGCCGCGTCCACCGTAATTTGGTCGTCACTGGCATCGCGGCTTTGAATGCTTAAGTCGTAATATTCAATCGGCACATCGACATAAGGCAAAATGAGTTCTTCTTTAATAAAATGCCAGATGACGCGCGTCATTTCATCGCCGTCTAATTCAACTATCGGATTTTTAACCGTTATTTTGTTCATGTCGCTTGCCCAATAAAAAGTGGAGTTGAATAACACTAGCAGATTTGCTGGGTTTAAACCACTGCTAAACTTTCTGGGTGTTTTGATTCAGCGATAGGCAAGAAAAAAGCATTTTTGGTTTTAATTGGCTGGGGAAAAAATCTGTTTAAGTCGTTATACTAGCTAAAAAAGCCCTGAATCTCTAACCCCAGAGAAAATCAAATGAACTATCACCCATCAACGCATTGCCCGAATTGTTTTCACGCCAGCCCAAGCGCGATTTGTCCGCATTGCAATTTTGACCGCGATAAATACCTGAAAGAACACGCCAGCAATCATCATTTGCCGTTGTTTACCCGATTGGATAAAGGTTATGTGATTGGGCGCGTATTGGGTGAAGGCGGTTTTGCGATTGTGTATGCGGCACTGCGCGAGGCGGACGGTTTAGCGTTTGCGGTGAAGGAATATTATCCTGAATCCTTAGCCAGTCGCGGCTTGAATAATTGCACGGTGCAGGCGAAACGCAATGAAACCGAGCGGTTAGCGGTGTGGCAAAAACGCTTTAAAGAGGAAGCTGAGCATTTACGCCGTTGTCAGGATTATCCAGCGATTGCGGGCGTGGTGAAGCGGGCGGATTTGCTGGAGCAGAATAATAGCGTGTATTTGGTGATGGAACGCTTGCAGGGCAACAGTTTACGCGACTATTTGACCGAGCCGAAATCAGCGCAGTGGATTTTGGGTTGGTTAAAGCCGTTATTGGCTACGTTTGAGCAATTGCATAATCGGCAAATATTTCATCGGGATGTGAGTCCGAATAATGTGTTTTTGACGGCTGAAAAATCAACCGATGTTGATGAATGTGATTATAAATTTTATACGGTGTGATGACTTATGTTTTGCGGATTAGATTTTGGTACATCGAACTCATCTATTGGTACTATACAAAATAATGAGCCAACGCTAATTTCAATCGATGGGGATAATAAATATTTACCTTCTATTGTATATGCTAAAAAAAATGATATTAAAGTAGAAGCTGTAGATGAAAATGAAGTAAGACGGCTTGCAGATAAAGACTCTCGCAATAAAGATAATAAAAACTTAACCAGAGAACAACTAGAAACTCAAATACGGAATAGCTTAAAAAAATATTTACGCGAGGAAGCAGAAGAAGAATATGCCAATCAAGGAATTAAAGATTTAACATCTTCTTCCAAATTTATTTTTGGGGAAAATGCTATAAAAAATCAAGCATTGTATCCAAATGATGGAATATGCACAAAATCACCAAAAACATTTCTTGGAAGTAAAATCTCTCGATATTTACTTGATAGCATGGGACTTATTGTTGAAAACATTTTGGCTCACATAAAAAATACAGCTCAAATTACTACAAACTTGGATTTTGATAGTATTGTTTTAGGAAGACCCGTAAATTACGGGGTAATTGCTAATGAGTCCTCCAACAAACAAGCCATTGATATAATGATATGCGCTGCTAAAAATGCAGGCTTCAAAAATATAGAATTTGAATATGAGCCTGTTGCAGCTGCAATCGATTTTGAAAGAATATTACCATCGGAATCTAATGTTTTGGTAGTGGACATAGGAGGTGGAACGACAGATGTAACTATGATGAGATTATCACCTAAGTTTTGCAAAATCATAGATAGAACTCAACATATTTTAGCTTCATCTGGAATAAGAGTTGGTGGAAATGATTTTGATATTGCGTTTGCTTTTTACAAAATTATGCACTATTTAGGTAAAGAATCACTTGGTAAAAAAAGTAACATAATTAATAGAAATCCTCCAATATCAAATACCCTTTATTATGATGCAGTACAAATTAATGATATACACTCCATGTCGAGATTTAAATCAAGTGGAGAATTAATACTATCCGCATATGAAAAATCTTCTGGAGAAATAAAAAATAAAATAGGGAGACTTTTTACACTACACAATAAAAATTATGTATATCGTCTTAATCATAGTTCCGAGATGGCTAAGATACTTTTATCTGAGAAAGATTCAATAAACCTTCCATTAAAATATCTTGAAGATGATTTAGTTATTCAATTAGACAAGAGTGATTTAATTGATGCTATTTCAAGTAAAACAAAACCTATACGAGATTTAATAAATGATGTTGTGTTTTCATCAGGAATAAAGCCAGACTATATATACGTTACCGGAGGCTCATCAAAATCTCCAATACTTATGAATTTACTATTTGATGAGAAAGAAATAAAAAAAGTTATTCCTGGAGATGACTTTGGTAGTGTTACTAAAGGATTAACTTTAGTAGCTAAAAATCGTTTTTCATAATACCGTGTGCAGGGTACATTTTGAACATACTTAACGCTTGTGCAATGAAAAGGAGTAAAAATGACCGATAAATCATTAGGAACATTTGTAAATCCATTTACAGATTTTGGATTTAAAAAAATCTTTGGCAGTGAAGAAAGCAAACCGCTTTTAATCAGCTTTTTAAATGATTTACTGCCTTTAAAAAATAAAATCATTTCGTTGGAATTTAAAAATATCGAAAAATTAGGTCTTCTTGAAGAAGATAGACGAGCCATTTTTGATATTTATTGTCGCGATGAAAAAAATCAAGAATTTATTGTGGAATTGCAACGCGCAAAACAAGAGCATTTTCAAGACCGTGCGGCTTATTATGCAAGTTTTTTAATTCAAGACCAAGCTAAAAAAGGTAAATGGGATTTTGAACTCACACCGATTTATTTTATCGGAATTTTGGATTTTTCATTAGCCAGTTTTTCTGACGATAATTATCTGCATTTTGGACAAATTACTGATATTCACAGTCAAAAAGTGATGTTTGAAAAGCTAAACTTCATTTATATTGAAATGGCAAAGTTTAAAAAAGCAGAAAGCGAATTATCCGGTCATTTGGAATGGTGGTTATATTTTTTACGCGAATTAGTCACATTCGATGAAGTACCAACTGAATTTCAAGGCGATATTATTGAAAACGCATTTGAATTAGCAAAATTGGCTAATATGAGTTACGAAGACCGTCATGCTTATGAGTTGAGCTTAAAGTATTATCGTGATTTTATTAATGTTATAGATACGGCTAAAAAAGAATCGAGAGAAGAAGGCAAAGAAGAGGGCAAGCGAGAGGCAGCAAAAGTGTTAAAAGAAAATAACGTTGATTTATCTTTGATTATGATTGCAACAGGACTGAGTGCAGAGGAAATTGAACAATTGTAGCTGCGTACTGACTACATTTTGAACCTACTTAACGCTTGTTCAATGAGGCAAAAACGATGCAAATAACTATTTAATATCCCCGACACTTTTCAATCACATAAATTCAAAAAAAATCATGGCACGTCAAAATAAAATCCGCATTTGGTCAGAAGCAGAACTGATTGATACTTTTGCTTTAGACAAATTAAAAACACCAACGCCTTTAATGACAGAATGGTTAAATGCAACTGCACAGTTTAACGAGTTTGAACAATTCACTCTTCAGCGCATTCGTAATGAAGCGGTTCAAAATATTGAAGCTTGGGCAGAAGAAGATTTAAAAATGAATTTTATTGCCTTTGTGATTGATTTAGCAGGCTTAAAAGCAACTAAAACCATTCGGACTTTTTATGATAAAACCATATCAGCCACAGTTGAGGGAATTTTTTTAAAAACCAAAACCGATTTTATGATTGCCAAAGGGATTTTAGATTTAGCCAAAAATCCTTATTTTCATTTTCAAGAATATAAACGTGAAAAAGACCCGCATGGCGACCCGATGGCGCAATTAGTCGAGGCGTTTTTAATAGCGCAGGAAATTAATAAAAACGGTAAACCATTGTATGGCTGTTGTGTGGTGAGAAGACTTTGGTATTTCGTGATTATGGAAGGCAAAAATTACTGTGTTTCAATGACTTATGACTGCACGGACGAGAAAGACCTGCAACAGATTATTGCCATTTTGCGCAAATTTGAAGAGATTTTACTAACACGATTAATTGATTAAATGTTAACCGCGTACGGTGCATTCCGTGCCACTCGTACCGTGTGCGGGGTACATTTTGAACATACTTGACGCTTATGCAATGAGGCAAAAACGATGCAAATATCATTAACCGGACAAACACTTAAAATATGAAGTTTGAATGGGATAAAAACAAAGCAGACATAAATCTGCAAAAGCACGGCATCCACTTTTCCGAAGCCTCAACCGTTTTTGCAGACCCATTAGAAATCACCATCAATGACCCTGCGCACTCAATAAGCGAATATCGCTTTTTAAGCATCGCTAAATCAGAACAAGGGCGTTTATTAGTGGTTTCCTATACTGAACGACAAGAAAACAACATCCGCATTATCAGTGCCAGACTTGCAACCAAACAGGAGAGAAAATACTATGAAAACAATAACTGACGAAGCAGAAGAAATGCTGCCTGAATATGATTTTTCAAAAGGTGTACGCGGCAAACATTTCAAAGCCTATCAAGAAAATACCAACGTCATTTTTTTAGAAGACGATGTAGCCAAAATTTTCAAATCTTCCGAAGCCGTTAATCATGCTTTACGAATGCTGATAAACATCGCCCATCAAGAAATACAGAATGCTTAACTTGATACCCGCTAGATTAATCACCTGTTACATTCTGTGAGATTACCGCGTACGGCGCATTCCGTGCCTGCCATTCGTACTGTGTGCGGTGGATTCTCTGTAAGGTGCAACTTGTAAGATGCTTTAATCATAAGATGTTACCCCTAACATAAAAATTATTTTTAGATTTTTTACGCATGAAATTTTCTAAGACGACTGGTTGTCTTAAAAAATTTTGCAACGTCTACAAAGCCTATTCAGAACCCTCGCTTGTTAAATCTATCCGATAGATTGCGATGTGATACGATAATCCTGAAAGCGCAATACACTGCACTTTTCACAACATATCACTTAAAAAACAACGCTTATGACATACTTCGGCTTTTTTCTATGCCTGTTTTGGCTAACGCAAGCATGGACAATGGTAACTTTTTTGCGCCATTACAAACTCACCGATAAATGCAAAAACCTACCTGCTTTAACAAGTTACCCAAAATTATCCATCATTGTCACCGCGCGAGATGAAGCGGAAAAAATTGCGCAATGCTTAACTTCTTTAGTCAACCTGAGCTATCCAGACTTGGAAATTATTGCCGTCAATGACCGCTCGCGTGATGCAACGGGACAGATTATGGATAAGCTTGCGGCTGACAATCCCCGAATTCGCGTGTTACATATCGAAACACTCCCTGAAGGCTGGCTAGGGAAAGTGCACGCCATGCACACGGCTGGACAAATAGCGACAGGAGAGTTTTTTCTGTTTACTGACGGGGATGTGATTTACGAAACGCCCGCTTTAGAACAAGCCATGCGCTATGTCACGGCGCAGCAATTGTCGCATTTGTGTTTGATTCCGCATTTTCTTTCCGGCACGCTTTGGGAAAACGCGCTGGTGAACTTTTTTGGCATGACTTTTATTATGTCATTGTGTCCACAAGCGATTAACTCAAACAACAGCAAGTTTTATGCAGGAGTCGGCGCGTTTAATTTGGTTTCAAAAAACGCATATCAACAGCTTGGCGGGCATCAATTGCTGCGCTTGGAAATTATTGATGATATGCGCTTGGGGCGATTGATAAAGCAACACGGTTTTGCCTCACATTTGTTGTTAGCAGATGATTTGTTAAGCCTAAAGTGGCATAGCACGGTAAAAGGCGTGATTAAGGGAATTGAAAAAAATGCGTTTGCTGCGTTAGATTATTCGATAGCGAAATTGTTGTTGCTGACGGTCGTTTTTAAACTATTGGTTTTCTCGCCTTATCTCGCGCTGTTTTTTTTGCAAGGTTTTGATTGTTTAGGTTTTGTTTTGGCTTTGCTCGTGATGCACAGCGTTTATGGCTATTGCTGCGAAAAACTACATGCGGGCGGATGGAAAATAACGTGGACATTGCCTATCGCTGCCATGTTGACGTTGTTAGCGATGTGGAATTCTGCTGTGGTCACGTTGTGGCAAGGCGGGGTGAAATGGCGCGATACGTTTTATGCTTTGGAGATGTTGAAAACACAAAAGTGGAAAAACAACTAAGAATTTCTTCAAGCTCAGGAAAATGCGCGCTATTTTTGATAACGCGCATTTTTAAAGACTACAGCTTGTGATAGCCCGTTTCTTCATGCAGAACAATATCCAAACCTTCTTGTTCTTCATCAGGCGAAACGCGCAGTCCCACCATTTTTTCAACGGCTTTTAAAATAACAAAGGTAAATAACGCGCTCCAAATAACCGTCACAATAATTGCCACCGCTTGCACGCCTACTTGTTGCACAACTGAAACACCTTCGTTTAAACCTAAACCGCCTAATTCCTTGGCTGAAAACACGCCAGTTAATAACGAGCCTACAATCCCGCCTACGCCATGCACTGGAAATACGTCTAACGAATCATCCACCACTAACACACGTTTCACATATTGAGTCGCATAAAAACACACTGTTCCTGCCACTACGCCAATCACAAAACCACCTACGGGCCCCACAAAACCGGAAGCTGGCGTAATTGTGCCTAAGCCTGCCACCATACCTGTGACGATACCCAAAACACTCGGTCTGTTAAAACGTTTCCATTCAATAATCATCCACGTTAATGAACCCGCAGCCGCTGCGATATGGGTGACTAAAACCGCCATTCCCGCGCTGCCGTCGGCTTTTAACGCGCTACCGCCATTAAAGCCAAACCAGCCGACCCATAACATGCCCGCGCCTGTGACTACCATTGTCATATTATGCGGAGGCATTGCCACAGCAGGAAAGCCTTTTCTGTGTCCTAAGACTAGAGCAGAAACTAACGCGGCAACTCCGGCATTAACGTGAATCACAATACCGCCTGCAAAGTCACGCACACCCATATCTGCCAGCCAGCCACCGCCCCAAATCCAATGACAAATTGGCATATACACAATCACCAGCCATAAACCGCTAAACCACAGCATGGCAGAAAATTTCATCCGTTCTGCAAACGCGCCCACAATCAACGCAGGTGTGATAATTGCAAACGTCATTTGAAACATAAAAAACACAGATTCAGGAATATCGCCGGTTAAATTAGCAACACCCAAATCAGGCATAAACATTTTTGATGCGCCGCCAATAAATTTTTGTGCCACACCGCCATCTGCAAAAATAAAACTATAAACGCCTGCCAGCCACAACAATGACACGACACAAGTAATTGAAAAACATTGCATCAGCACAGACAAAACGTTTTTACTTCTAACTAAACCACCGTAAAACAAGGATAATCCGGGCAAAGTCATAAACAAAACCAAGGCGGTTGAAGTCAATATCCATGCGGTATTGCCTGTATTCAATTCAGCCGACCACGCCAATTGCGGCGTTAAGGTTAAAATAAGTAAGCTTGCCAACCACTTTTTCTTCAGGTTCAACATAATATTTTCCTAAAACCTACCCTTAAATTGCATCTTCGCCAGTTTCACCCGTTCTAATACGGATGACTTGCTCCAGATTTGAAATAAAGATTTTTCCATCCCCAATTTTGCCGGTATTGGCGGCTTTCACAATCGTTTCAACGGCTAAATCAACCACGTCATCAGCAACAGCGATTTCCAATTTTACTTTTGGCAAAAAATCCACCACATATTCTGCACCGCGATAAAGTTCTGTGTGCCCTTTTTGTCTGCCAAAACCTTTGACTTCTGTTGCGGTGACACCTGCCACGCCGATTTCTGATAATGCTTCTCTCACATCATCCATTTTAAAAGGTTTAATAATAGCTGTGATTAATTTCATAATGTTTCTCTGTTTTTATAATAAATAAAGCCAAATGTCAGATTGGTGCGCAATGATAGTGAATTATCAAGAAACATACAATTTAACCGTGTGTGTTGCACTATATCAGGGCTATTAATCCCTAAAATGACCCAAAATAAATCTTGCTGCCAAATTTTTTGCCCTATTTTTGAGCGCGTATTGAGAGCTACAAAAGATCAGCTTTAAACCACATCCGTTTAGAAACATATAGTTTTTAAAATGGTTAGAAGCTATTTATTCAATCGTATAATTAAACAAAAGTTTTTCGGTATGCTGGAGTACAAGCTTTGCTTGCAATGTCAGGCAAAGCCTGACCTCCAGTATTTAGTAATGCCTTGAAACTTTTTCTCACCTAATTAGAGACGCAAAATCTTGCGGTGAAATAAATGTGCTTTGTTGGGATACGCTTTTTTGCTAAAGCAAAAAACGCTAAGGAATGCGCATGAAATAAACTCGGCAACTTTAGATTGGCAGTCCTTAAAGGCATAGGTATCTACACAAGATAGTTTGATGGTTTTTATAACAAAAGCATTGATAATAAAGAATTTTTTGTAGGTTGGGTTAGCATTATTGAGCGAAGCGAGATAAGCGTAACCCAACATTCAGCGTTAAAATAGACGCACTTTGTTGGGTTACGCTCTTTTTTCTGACGAAAAAAGCAGCTAACCCAACCTACATATTTCAATATCCAATTGATATATAAACACTTTTTAAACTAAAGATGTGTAGATAACTATGCCTTAAAGGACTGCCAGTCGTGACCTCAGCGATTTTAAGAATAAACTTGCCTAATTTCATTTGTACACGTTCCTAACCAAACCTACATACCTTATTGAAAATAAAAGAATAAATTATTAATTCAATGACAGCAATTCGCATCACGCATTCATAAATGAGCGAAAAAAATTAATCCAGCGTCTTTGGCAAAAACTCACAGCTGCCATCCATATCACCTGTTTCGCTGTACAACATCGGCTCGCCTTGTTGCAAATAGCCATTATCAACCACTTTACACACCACAATTTTGTGATCGCCGGCATCCAAATAATGCTTCACTTCACAATCAAAAAATGCAGAACTCTCCATTAAAATCGGTGCGCCGGTTTTTCCCGTTTGCCATTGATAGCCTGACATTTTTTCGCGTTCCGAATGCGAAAAACGTTCTGCAATTGCCAGTTGCCCGTGTTTTAACACACTAATCGCACACACACCGCCGGTTCGCAACAGTTTATAAGAATGATGCTGCGGATTAATGCTAAACGCCAGCAGCAAAGGATCAAACGAAACTTGCATCACCCATGACGCGGTAAACGCATTTTTATGATCGCCGTCACTCACACCAATCACATAAACGCCGTGCGTAATTTGTTTTAACATGTCATGCAATTCACTCATCGCGATTCTCCAAATTAATCCGCATCGACAAATCAACCGCTTTAACGTGCTTGGTCAACGCGCCGATAGAAATAAAATCCACGCCCGTTTCTGCCACTGCGCGAATATTCTGCAAGGTAATATCACCGGAAGCTTCTAACTCTGCTTGTCCGTTGTTTAAAGCCACCGCTTCTTTCAATAGAGCTAAAGAAAAATTATCCAGCATAATCCTATTCGGTTTTGCCAATAACGCTTGCTGCAATTCGGCAATGGATTCCACCTCAACTTCCACAGGAACGCTGCATTGTGCTCGCGCCGCTTGTACGGCATTTGCAATTGAACCGGCTGCGATAATATGATTTTCTTTAATCAACACACCATCATATAAACCGATGCGATGATTCACGCAACCGCCACAAGCAACCGCATATTTTTGCGCTAAACGCAGTCCAGGAATGGTTTTGCGCGTATCTAACACTTTGCATTGTGTGCCAGCCACTGCGTTAGCATACTGGCGAGCAACGGTGGCGGTGGCGGATAACGTTTGTAATAAATTCAGCGCGGTGCGTTCTCCCGTCAATAAGGCTCTAGCAGAACCGGCTAACTCACATAATAAAGTATTCGCAGCCACTTCCCCGCCTTCGTTCACTTGCCATTGCACGGCAATTTCAGGATTCAGCGCGTGAAACACCGCATCAAACCAAGCTTGCCCACAAACCACCATCGCCTCACGCGTAATCACTTGTGCGGTTGCCTGCTTTGTTGCAGAAATTAATCCCGCCGTTATATCGCCTGAGCCTATATCCTCGCTAAGAAAAGCGTTTATATCTATTGTCGGTACAGTTACCATTTCTCAAATCCTTTAAATAAACTTTTTAATATGATGCACATTCATAACCACTGGCTGACGGAAATTACGCAAATGCCTTCGCCTAATTTTAATTTACGCCCCGATGAAAACGATGTTTCGCTGATTGTGATTCATTGTATCAGTTTGCCGCCGCAGAACTTTGGCGGTGATTATATTGAACAATTATTTTGCAATCGTCTCAATCCTGATGAACATCCGTATTTTAAAACGATTTATCAATTGCAAGTATCGGCGCATTTGCTGATTAAACGTGATGGCGAAATAGTGCAATATGTGGCGTTTAATCAACGGGCTTGGCACGCGGGTGTGTCGAATTATCAGGGGCGGGAAAATTGCAATGATTTTTCGATTGGGATTGAGTTGGAAGGAACAGAAACAATTCCCTACACCGCTGCGCAATATCAGCAGTTGGCACAAGTGATTAACGTTTTGCTGAAACATTATCCAAACTTGAGCAAACAGCGGATTACCGGACACAGTGATATTGCGCCGCTGCGAAAAACTGATCCGGGGGATTCTTTTGTGTGGGAGGAGCTTTGGCGTTTATTGGCGTAGGGTGTTGATTTTCATAGCACCGCTGCCCTGTTTTAATCCGTTTTTAGGAGGACAAAATGATGATAGAAGATATGATTCAACCTTTAGCCAATTATGGCGATCAACGCGGTTTTTGTTTTATCTTGCCGCCACAAGTGTTTGATTTTTTAGGAGCAGTGCAAGAAATGCACGTTGTGGAATTATTGCCGGATGCGATTCGCGGCAATCATTATCATCAGCAGCGCAAAGAAGCGTTGATTGTGGTTTATGAAGATGATTGGTTATTTGCTTGGCAAGATTTAACGGCAGATGTCGCGCAGCAGCAGGTTTTTAGTGGGCGCGGGGCGGTGTTGATTGCTTTGCAGGCGAATATGATTCATGCGGTAAAAAATATCGGGCAGCGTAATGTGGTTGCGGTTTCCTGTTCTAATTTGGATGTGAAGGATACGGTGCGGCAGGTGTTGATTGATTCTTGAGGAATTTTCTAAGGCGACTGGTCGTCTTGAAAAAATTGTCTAAATCAGGATTGGCAGGATTTAAGGATTTTCTTGATGATGTTTTTATCTCACGATTATCTTGTTCATCCTTAAACTTTGAAAATCATGCTTCAGACCTTTCAGGTTTTTAAAACCTGAAAGGTCTACTTAGTTCTTACCACGTTATTCCTAAAGCATTTAAAAAGGCTTTGTCAATTGATTTACCAGATAGGCTATTGACTTGTTTATAAATAGCAATAGCATTTTTCGTGTCTTCATTAAGTTCACCACTTATGTCTCCGTGATAATAATGCTCAGTTATTAAAGCCGTTTGAATTTTTTGAACTAAATTTGAATTAATAAGAAATGGAGTGTTTGATTGCGTTTTGTTTGTAAGATTTGTTGTTACTACAGCAGTACCTATGTTGTTTTCTGTAGTTGACGAATTTTTTGATAAGTTACCATAAACATTCTCTGGTAACTTCCACATTGCACCACTAATAGGATCAATTACAAGTAATCCTACAAACCCTCCAAATAAAAAATTGCCAAAATACCAACCGCTTATACTGCTATCAATAACTGATGTGCCTCCGTTGTAACCGTTTTTTGAAAATTTAACCGTGTATTGCTCGCCATCAAAGTAACCAGCACCGCTTTTTAACGTAACTGTGGCAGGAGTTTCACCGCTATGAATTTCTCTACCACTTTGATTGGTAATGATAAATTTTGCAGAACTAGGTGAGCTATTAATTGTCACAGGGTAAGAAGAATTACCGGCAATAGTGGCGCAACCAGTAAGAGAAATTAACGCAATTAAATATACGACTTGTTTCATGATTATAATAGTTAGGTTAGCTAAAAAAGTACGCATCCTAACATATTAAATAAATCTTTTACGCTTATCTGCGATTAATGCGTTTGGTTAAATATCTGACAGTAATCAAAGACTCATCGTGATTTTCAACTTTGTAAATAAAAAAGCCCCGCTTGCTTTCACAACCGAGGCTGTCCAAATTTTAAAATGCCGAAAATTTTCACATCAAAAAAACACTTCAGGGGAAACCTGAAAACGCTTTGCCAACTCCTGAATCTGCCGCTTATTCAATTGTCTTTTCCCGTTTAATATCTCTGAAACCACGCCTTGACTACCAATCTCAGCCAAATCACTTTGTTTTAGCTGATGCTCTGCCATCAAAAACGCTAAAACCTCTTGCGGTGTCGCTTCCGGTAATTCAAGCGTGTAATGTTGTTGCTCATAATTTTCCACCAAAACCCCAACGGTATCGAGCAATGCAGCTAATGAATGTTGTTCGTTATTCCCCACCTCATCAATCAATTGATTTAATAAAACAAGCTTCTCTTGATAATCCTGTTCTGTGTAAGGAACGGACAATAAAGGAGCTAAGGGTTGCCAATTTTGTACAAGGGAGTATGCAGTGTTGTTAGTCATAATAACCTCCGCCAACAGATGGCGATTTTCCACAGTAGTTAATTTTTCCACTTTTCTTTGTCATAGTCAGCATGTGTCAAAATATGGCGAATATGCAGTTTGCTATGGTCATAATGAATAGCAGCAATTAAGCGCGTATTATTTCCTCCAATATTAAACACCGTTAAATTAACGCCTTTTTTATTTTTAACAACATCCACACTGGGAAAAGTAGCTCTTAACTCGTTAAAATTAGAAAACTGTGCTTTCTCAAGGATTTTAAACCATGAGTAGAGTGATTCTTTTGTGTTGGGATGTTGACGTACAAATTGGTCTATTGCTGGTTTGGCTATCACTCTCATGGATACTCCTTGCCTTATTGGCAAAAATAAGTTGGATAAAAATTGGCACTTTTTCGCTGTTAGTTGCATTGTTGCTCATATTGTTATCCTCTGATGATAAGTGAAACTTAAAAAATAAGTGCGTATAATATCTCAAAAAGAGATTTTTATCAATCCCCTTTAAACTTACACCAAAGCAGCGCGTTAAACCCATTAATAAGCTATCCTATACGCAATTGATTTCCCCACTTTTCTGGTTATTCATCAATTCCAAAAGGAGTCATGATGGAATCTGCGCAAAAACTACTCAAAAAAGGCACAGCCTACTGCCTCGCCCAAAGCTTTGATATTACCGCCCTTGCAAAACACTTATCCGGCGCAAACTTAATTCGGATTATCAAAGACACCTTATTAATTGAAGACGACTTCTCATGGTCAGTGATTTTTTCTTACGGCGCGGTTGTGCATTGGAATGTCGACAACGACAAACAAGCCACGCTCGATGCCTTACTGATAGAACACGCAAAAAACATCCACCACACGCCAGAAACCGAACACTTCACTTTCAGCCTAAATTGCCCCACCACCCGCATTTACAAAGACAGCATCGAAATTGAAGACGACGATCCTGTCACCATCTTTGCGCTATCACACGGCATGGGACAATCTATCAAACTCGCCTCGTTTGAAACCCATGCGATTTTAACCATCAACAACACCCGCTACATTCCACAATCCTTAGCCGAAAACGGCAGCATCAAACTAAACTCGCGCAACATCGCCAAAATTCGCGGGCAATTATTTTTAACCAAAAGTGATATTTTCTTAAATTACGACTTATTAGATACGCCGGATTTTTTTTGGGAATATCCCGAATACGAAAACTTTTATCTGATTACTGCCAAATATCTGGAAATAGCACAACGCACCGAAGTATTATCAAAAAAACTGGAAACGATTCAAGAATTGTTTGACGTGTTAGCTGATGAACAAAAACACCGCCATTCTTTGATGTTAGAGTGGATTGTAATTGGCTTGATTACATTTGAAGCAAGCATGGCGATTGTGGATAAATTTTTGTAATCTCGGTAGAGACGCAATATTTTGCGTCTCTACATCTCAAAAAAATCATCGAGCGAACACAGTGTTTATCCATTAAACACTCAGATACCTCACTCATTTTTCTAATTTAAAAAGACTGGATACAACTTTCTGGCGTGTATCTGCTTGTTTGCGTTGAGATTATAAAAGTAGATTGAACCCCGCGTTTACACCGGATGAAAAACTCAAAAAATATTTTTATAACCTATTGATTTTTTTAAAAAATATTATTATTTTTGTAACTGATTGATTGTATTGTTTTTTGTCGAAAAGGCTCTTATTCACGCTAGAAGTCATTGACCTGTTACTGTAGAATTCGCCCCCTTTCGTGTTTAAAGATATTTAAACGCTTATTCAAAGTCAGGAAAAACGCCAATGCCAGCACAGTTACAAGTCGTCAAAAACACCGTCACCGATATTCCTTTTCAACCAGCCTCTGTTGATATTTGGGATTCAAAATACCGCCTCAAAACCAAAGATGGCGCACCGATTGATAAAGATATTGATGGAACTTATCAGCGCGTTGCCAAAGCCTTAGCCGAAGTTGAAACAACGGAAGCGCAAAAAAAACATTGGTATAAAGAATTTTTATGGGCATTGCGACACGGCGCGATTCCCGCAGGTCGAATCACATCCAATGCTGGCGCATTAGCTTATAAACCAGCCACTTCAACCATTAATTGCACAGTATCCGGTTCAATTGCCGATTCGATGGATGATATTTTGCACAAAGTGCATGAAGCGGGTTTAACGCTAAAAAGCGGCGCGGGGATTGGATATTGTTTTTCCACCTTACGCCCAAAAGACGCTTACGTTTCTGGCGCGGGAGCTTATACCTCTGGCCCACTGTCGTTTATGGATATTTACGACAAGATGTGTTTTACCGTATCGAGTGCGGGAGGACGACGCGGGGCGCAAATGGCAACGTTTGATATTGGGCATCCTGATGTGGTGGATTTTATCCGCGCAAAACGTGAAAACGGACGGTTGCGGCAGTTCAATTTATCGTTGTTGATTACGCGCGAATTTATGGAAGCGGTGAAAGACAATGGACAATGGCCGTTATCCTTTCCAGTCTCTGAAAAGGAAGTCAAACGTGATGGTTTGGATTTAACTAATCCTGAGCAAATTATTTGGCGTGAATTGCCGTATCAACAAGATTATGTGCGCAATGAACAATCGTTGGTTGCTTGCAAAATTTACAAAACCATTCCAGCGCGGCGGTTGTGGGACATTATTATGTCTTCAACTTATGATTATGCCGAGCCGGGGTTCATTTTGATTGATAAAGTCAATGAAATGAATAATAACTGGTGGTGTGAGGATATTGTGGCCACCAACCCCTGCGGCGAACAAGCCCTCCCGCCTTACGGTTCGTGCCTTCTAGGGTCTATTAATCTAACAGGTTTTGTGGAAAAGCCCTTCACCGCAGAAGCTTCTTTTGATTGGGAAAGCTATCGCAGAACCATCCGTATTTTTACTCGCATGTTAGATAACGTGGTGGAAATTAACGGTTTGCCGTTGGAAAAACAACGCCATGAAATCACCAGCAAACGTCGGCATGGCATGGGTTATTTGGGGCTAGGCTCAACTGTGACGATGTTGGGAATGAAATATGGTGATGAGCAATCGTTAAGTTTTACTGAAGAAGTAACTAAAGCGTTAGCGATTGAAGGTTGGAAAGTTGCGTTAGATTTGAGTAAAGAAAAAGGTGCAGCTCCGGTGATGGAGAAATTATTTACCGTTACGCCAGAAATGTTGCACAAACGCCCTGAAATGCTGGCGGATGGTTTCAAGCTTGGTGATGAAGTCGCGGGCAAGGTGTTACATGCAAAATACAGCCGTTATATGCAGAAAATTGCGCAGGAAGAGCCAGAATTGGTGGCGCAATTAGCCGAAGTGGGGGCGCGTTTTACTCATGCGACATCTATTGCGCCGACGGGCACAATTTCTTTATCGCTCGCAAATAATGCCAGCAACGGGATTGAGCCGAGTTTTGCGCATCATTATTCACGCAATGTGATTCGGGAAGGGAAAAAATCGAAAGAGAAAGTCGATGTGTATTCGTTTGAGTTGTTGGCGTATCGGCATTTGGTGAATTCTGAGGCGTTTCCTTACAGCGATGATCCTGCGCATAAATTACCAGATTATTTTATTGCCGCCGATGATGTCACGCCGAAGCAGCATGTGGATATTCAGGCGGCGGCGCAGCGGTGGATTGATTCGTCCATTTCTAAAACGGCTAACGTGCCGACCGACTTTTCGTATGAGGATTTCAAACATATTTATCAATATGCGTATGAGCAGGGTTTGAAAGGTTGCACCACGTTCCGGTTTAATCCTGAGGTGTTCCAAGGCGTGTTGGTGAAAGAGTCGGATTTGGAAAACACCACTTATCAATTTACGCTGGATGATGGCTCAGTGGTGGAGTTTAAAGGCAATGAAGAGATTGAATATGATGGCGAAATTCACTCGGCTGCGAATTTGTTTGATGCGTTGAAAGAGGGGTATTACGGGAAGTTTTAAGAACGGCTTCGATATAATCTAACGTAAAAAGCCTCGATGAATTTATCGGGGCTTTTGTAGGGTAATTTTCGTCTGAGAGTTGAAATGAAAACAGATGCCATCTTTTACCAATTATTTCAAACATTGCCTGATTTGTTTTTTAAACTGGCAGGTATTCCTTATTCGGACAGCTACCGATTTCAAGCGGTAGAATTAAAACAAACCGCGTTTCGTTTAGATGGGCTTTTTGTATCGAAAGATGCTGAATTACCGCTGATTTTTATTGAAGTGCAATTTCAAAAAGATGCGCGTTTTTACGGGCGTTTTTTTAGTGAAATCATGCTGTATTTGTATCAACAGCAGCCTAAACAAGTGAATTGGCAGGCGGTGGCGATTTTTCCGAGCCGAGTGGTTGATGTTGGGAAATTGGATTATTACCAAACGGAATTGCCCCATTTACAGCGCATTTATTTGGATGAAGTTTTGCCGCAGAATACTGCCAATGAGTTGAATTTGCTGTCAATTATTATCGCAAACGAAAGCCAAGCGATTGAAATCGCGAAAGATTTATTGCAGCAGCCGTTATTTCAGGCAGAAGAAAACCCGCTGTTGCTGAATATGATTGAAACAATACTGAAATATAAATTACCGCACACGTCGCGAGAGGAGATTTGGAAAATGATTAATTTAGCGCATGTTGATATTACTCGTACCAGTTGGTATCAGGAAGGGATGTTAATGGGTGAGGGAAAAGGAAAACAAGAGGGGGAATTACTGTTATTAATGCGGTTGTTGCAGAAACGCTTTGGGCAATTAAATAGCCGTCTGACGAAAAAAATTGCGCAATTGTCGAGTGAGCAATTGGAGCAATTGGCGGATGATTTTTTTCAGTTTGAGAGTGTGAAGGATTTGCAAAAGTGGTTGAAGGAGAGGGCGTGAGTTTGTTGGCTTTTAATTGCGGCACAGGCGTTTAATGTGAATTAGTGGGTGAGTTTTTTTGGAAGTGGACATTAAAAGTTAAAAGGTGAAAATAATGCAAGTCAACCAAATAGAAATTGATAATTGTTTAATTGATAACGCCGTGCGAGTTTCAGGGCTTTATAATAAAAAAGTTTTAATTGAAAAAGCGTTATTATTTTTCACGCAGCAGCAAATGAAAGCGCGACAAAATTCTGTACAGAAAATAATGGCTGATTTTTATAGTTTGCCAGTTTCTGAATTGGAAACAATGGAAACAAAATCAGTTTATCAAGGTAAAGTTTTATCGCTGGAAGATATGGAGCAAGCGATTGAATATGAAGCGGGTTTGCATCAATGATAACCATAGATACGAATATCGTGGTGCGCTATTTGATTAAGGATGATGAAATACAAGCTCAATTGGCAATTGATTTGTTTAAAAATAACCGCTGTTTTATTTTGAAAACAGTCATTTTAGAAACTGTGTGGGTTTTGGGGTCTAAACAGGGTTATGCTTTAGCGCGTGATGTGATTGTGAGTCGTATTCAGCATTTACTGAAATTAGCGGATGTGATTATTGAAGATTTGGATAGTGTGATTTTGGCGGTGCATTGGTATAGTTTAGGAATGGATTTTGCCGATGCGTTGCATTTAGCGTCGAGTTTGCAGACAGAGCAGTTTGTGACTTTTGATAAGCGATTGGTGAATAAGGCACAGGTAGTTAATGTAAATCATTGTGTATTGTTAGAAGTGAAAAGCTAATCAGTGGCAAAATTTTGTTAGCTATTGTCCTTTGGTTTGGTGTGTGAGGATTTACTATGAGCGCGGTAGTTTATAAAACAGAGCAGGAAATTCAGAAAATAGATTTTGATATTCTTTATCAAGATTTAGGGGCAAGCGATTTTATTCGGTTTATGCAGCAATTTACTCAAGGATATGGGAATTATGTTGAAGATAGGCAGCAGTGGCAAAAGGATTATTCTGTGGATGCTATTTTGGCAGAAATGGAAAATTTTAAATAACTAACCGATATTGCTAAAAGTGCGGTGCTTGATGGGCAGCGGGATATGGAAACGTTGTTAATTAGGCGGTTGGTGTTGTGATTAAAAACGGCAGATTGGTATCGGATTTTTGCGTGGCAGTTCGTCTTTAAAAATTAATATGAGACAAAAATCATGAAAATTAAAAAATTAGAAATTGATGGTTTTAGATGCCTACTAGATTTTAAAATCATCTTTGAAGATGATTTAACCGTTATTGTGGGAGAAAATGATAGTGGAAAAACATCTTTAATTGAGTGTTTAAAAGTTGTTACCCAGAACAAAAGCATTGCTATTGACGACTTTAATCATGGCAAAGATATAATTTCTTTAAAAGTAGAAATAGAAAATTTTATTTTTGAAAAAACATATACTAAAAAAGATGGTTTAATAAAGGATATTCCAATTATTGCCAAGCCAACAAAAGAGTATTTAAATAAAATACAAATATCTTTTGATGATATTAATTTTGACATTACAGCCAATGAAAATATTGAATATGTCAAAAATACAGCTAAAACATTTGGATTATTGGTTCGTAGTAATTCAAAAATAGAAAGTCTTAAAGAGTCTATTTTATCAAAAATTAGTGACGCTACAGGCAATGATAATTTTTTAATTGAAAACGCTGTTTTTCCACAGTTCAATAACATACAACTAAATGGTAGACAGTTTGAAAATGTATCAACATTTTTTAAAGAAGTTTTTTTAAAAGAAAAACAATCAAGTATTTGGCAAGAAAAAGTTGATGGTGAAAAAACAATTGAAGAGTTTGTTAAGTCAAAAATAGACTCTTATTCAAGTGAAATTACCGCAAAAATAGAAGAAAAAGGAATAAAAGAAAAAATACAATTATTCATCAAGGATTTAACAGAAATAAGGATTGAGCCAATTTATCAATCCAAAGATTTAAATATTGATGCTAAAGTTAAATTTCTTGAAAACGGTCAAGAAATAAATTTAGAAAACAAAGGTGATGGTACAAAGAGGCGAATCAGCATGGCTCTTCTTGAGTTTAAAAAAGAGGAGGCTTTATTATCTCACGACAAAACTACATTTTATTTGCTAGATGAACCGGATACTCATCTCCATGTAAAAGCTCAACTAGAGCTATTATCTACAATGGAATCATTCGCAAAAAATGGTAATCAAGTCATTTTGACAACTCATTCCCCTTTCATCATAAATGCAATTAGTCCGAAGCAAATTAGACTTTTAGAAAATAATGGAAATATAAGTAAAATAAAAACATTAAGGGATGATATAGATAGTTCAAACCGCTTGTTAAAATCGCTTGGTGTCGAAAATACGCATTTATTTTTTTCGAGGGTTTTAATAATAGTAGAGGGTGAAACTGAGGAAAAATTTATATCTACTTATTACATGAATAAAATAGGTAGATTAATAACTTCTGATTTAATAAAAATTATCAATGTTGAAGGAATATCAAATATACATGGTTTTGCTAGAGCAATACTAGAATTGCATGATCCAGAAAATATTTATTTAGTTTTTGATAATGATGCCTCACAAGAGTTATCAGAGTTAATTAATAAATTGAGTATTCCAGATGAGAGAAAATTCATTATTGGAAATAAAGAGTTTGAAGATGCTTTTCAAACTGATGTTTTGCACAGATGCTGGCTTGAGTATTTACAAGAATCTGAAAAACCAATCCCCAATAATTGGACAATCGAAAATATTGAAGCAAAAAAGAAAAACTGTCTTGAACAATCATCTAAATTTTCTAAAGAACTTAGAAGTTTGGCTGCTGGTAGTAAGAAAATGTCAAAACCAATATTAGGTGAGGTACTTGGTAAATATATTGATGATGATGAAGTTCCAAGTCGTTTAATGGATATATTTAAAGCAATTCTTTAGATATAAAGCCAACTATGGTATGAAACTCATACCTTTCAGCACATCATTTTATTTAAACGCTTTTGGTACGCAATGCGATACCCTACAAAATCGAGACAAAACCATGCAAGCTATCACCTACAACCAAGCCCTGCAAAACTTCCCAAGTTTAATGAACAAAGTCAGCGATAATCACGAACCTTTGATTATCACCCACGACCACCACAAAGCCGTTGTACTCATCAGCTTAGAAGACTTTAACGCTTGGCAAGAAACCGAATACTTAACCCGCTCTGCCGCTAATGCCAAAGACTTACTTGATGCAGTAAAAGAAATTGCTGAACGTAAAAACATCCACCAACATGCCCTGATTGAAGAATGATTAGCTTTCGTGACCGCGCCTGGGAAGACTATCTTCATTGGCAACAAACCGATAAACAAATTTTAAAACGCATCAATAGCCTGATTAAAGACATACAGCGCAATCCGTTTGATGGCATTGGTAAACCCGAACCACTCAAACACCAGTTTGCAGGCTTTTGGTCGCGCCGCATTAATGATGAACACCGTTTGGTTTATACGTTTATTGAAGATGATTTAATCATTGTGCAGTGTCGCTATCATTATGATGATTAATATTTAAACGCTTTGGTACGCAATGCAATACTTTACAAATCAGAATTAAAAAACGAGGTCTAAAAACATCATGTTTAACTATCAAACCACAAACACGACTGTAAACTTAAGCTTTTCTAAGGAGTTTTTAAGCTCATCCGAAGTTGTTAAATTTATAGAAACACTGCGGATTAAAGAGTTGCTATCAAAAAGCCAAATGACAGAAGAACAAGCTTTACAACTCGATGAAGAAATAAAAGAAGAATGGTGGCAAAAAAATCAAGCCCGCTTTTTAGAGAAAATAAAATGAGTGTCATTGTTGTTGATACCAATCTCATTTTTTCGGCATTGGTGAATAAAAACTCAATGTGCGACGTTTTTATTACAGCCTAATCAAACTTTGGTCATGCCCAAATACGGCTTTGTTGAACTTTTTAAACATAAAGAAAAAATCTGCAAAGTCAGCAAACATTCGCCCGATGAAATTTTAGAAATTCTGTATGAATTGATACGCCATATTGATTTCTTTGATGAAAATACTATCTCAGTTAATGCTTTGCAAAGCGCGTGGGAACTAGTCAAAGATATAGACCCTAAAGATATGCTATTTGTTGCGCTGACACTGGAAATGAACGGTTTATTATGGACTGGAGATGTTAAATTGCGAAAAGGACTTGAAAATAAAGGTTTTGATTTAATTTTCACACCAAATTAAACGAGAAATATCATGTCTACGCTCAATATCTCTTTACCCGAACCTATGCAAAACTGGGTTGAATCACAAATCAGCAGCGGGCATTATGCCGATTACAGCGATTATATTCTCAATTTAATTCGCCGTGACCAACAACAAAATCTTTTAGTCGAACACCTTATAGAAGGCGAAAATAGCGGTGAAAGTGATAAAACCATTGATGATATTTGGGTAAAAATAAAAGCAGCGAAAACCCATTGATTGGCATCAATTAAACGCTTTGGTAGGCAATGCGATACCCTACAACTCAGAGAATATATGATGCAAAATACTTTAAATTTCAATGACTGATAGTTCATTTTACTTTAGCTTGAAGTAAAAACTCAGGAATCCTCGTTTCCAACCAATAAAACGGCTTAAACGGATTTTTTCCACCCACAAATCCCACATGCCCGCCGCCTTGCGTCACTTCCAATTGCACATGCGACGACAATTCATCCACTTTTGGAATTACTTCCGCCGTCATAAAAGGATCATCCACCGCCTGAATAATCAACGTTGGCACTGCAATATTTTTCAAAAACTGCCGCGAACTAGAACGATGATAATAATCGTGCGCACTTTGAAAACCATGCAATTTTGCCACCACTCGCTCGTCATATTCCCAAAACGAATTAATTTTTGATAAATCGCCTAAGTTTTCGATTTTTCGCGCTTCATGTTGGTGCCCTAACGCGTGCAAATGCTGATGTTTATCGGCAATATAAACTTTTAATTCTTTGAGCAAGTTTGCCCGATAAATTTTGGAAAAACCATAATCCAATTTAGTCGCACAAGTGCTTAACACTAACGGCACAGACACTGCGACCGCCGCAAATAAATCCAAATTTTCGCCTTGCTCGCCCAACCATTTCAACAACACATTGCCGCCTAAGGAAAAACCAATCGCCGCAAAGGGCATTTTCGGTTCACGTTGGCGCAAAACTTGATAGAGAAACTGAATATCTTGCGTGTCGCCAGAATGATAACAACGCGCTGAATGATTCGACTCACCACTGCAACCGCGAAAATTCAACGCCACGCTACGAAAATTTTGCTGTAACAACTTAGCTTGCAAGCCTTTGATATACACCGATTGCGAACTGCCCGTTAAGCCGTGTAACAAAATCACCAACGGATTGTCATCTTCGCCACACCAATCTATATCAATAAAATCGCCATCCGGCGTAATCAACCGCTCGCGCCGTAATGCTGGCGCAGCCGTTTTTCGCAACAAAGCCGGATACAAGGTTTGCAAATGCGGATTTTTCAACCACCACGCGGGCTTAAACGTTGTTTTTATTAACATAGTGTTTTAGTCTGGAATAAAGATGCGTTACGATGACGCAATTATAATGATGAATATGTCTATCCAATACAAAAAAACTCAAATGAATCCACATCCTTCTGCCACTGTCGCCTTAGAAAATCTACGCTTTGATAATCAATTTATTCGTGAACTGCCTGCCGATCCATTAACCGAAAATCATTGCCGCCAAGTGTTTAGCGCGTGTTATTCCTTTGTTGAACCCACGCCAGTGAAAGCTCCAAAATTGGTCGCGTATTCAAAAGAAGTCGCGCAGAGTTTGGATTTAAGCACCGAAAGCTGCGAAAGCGATTTGTTTGCACAAGTTTTCACGGGTAATCAATTACTTGCAGGAATGCAGCCTTACGCGCTGTGTTATGGCGGGCATCAGTTTGGCAACTGGGCGGGGCAACTCGGTGACGGACGCGCGATTAATCTTGGTGAAGTGTTAAATTCACAAGGGCAGCGATTGACGTTACAACTGAAAGGCGCGGGGCAAACGCCGTATTCACGCACGGCAGACGGTTTAGCAGTGCTGCGCTCGTCAGTACGGGAATTTTTATGCAGCGAAGCGATGCACCATTTAGGCATTCCAACCACACGGGCGTTAAGTTTGACGCTGACCGGCGAAAAAGTCATGCGTGATATGTTTTACGATGGACGTGCAAAACTAGAACCCGGCGCGGTGGTGTGTCGGGTTGCGCCGTCTTTCACCCGCTTTGGCAGTTTTCAAATTTTTGACTCGCGCAAAGAACATGATTTGTTACAAAAATTAGTCGACTACACGATTCGCACCGATTTTCCGCATTTGGGCGAACCGTGCCGCGAGGTTTATTTGGCGTGGTTTAGTGAAGTTTGTCTGAAAACGGCGGAATTGATTGTGCATTGGCAGCGGGTCGGCTTTGTGCATGGCGTGATGAATACTGACAACATGTCGATTTTAGGATTGACGATTGATTATGGCCCATACGGGTGGTTGGAAAATTATGATCCGCGTTGGACTCCCAACACTACCGACGCGGCGGGGCGGCGGTATTGTTTTGGCAATCAGCCGCAGATTGGTTTGTGGAATCTGACTCAGCTTGCCAGCAGTATTTTTAGTTTGATTGGTGATGTTGCGCCGTTAAAACAAGCGTTGGCGTTATACGGCGAACATTTTGCCAAAAGTTGGAATGATATGATGGCGGCAAAATTAGGTTTGCAAGCCTATCAAGCCGAAACGGATGAAAAATTGCTGACCGAGTTATTACAAGTTTTGCAATTGGTGGAAACCGATATGACGATTTTTTATCGCAAGCTGGCAAATTTTAAAATTGAGAATCTTGATTTAGAAAAAATAAGCGATGATGAACTGATTGCGCCGCTTTTTGTCGCTTATTATGAGCCAGAAAAATTAATTCCTGCGGTTGAAAAACGGATTGCAGATTGGTTGCGCTGCTATCTAAATCGCGCTCGTGAAGATGGTTTGTCAGATAAAATCAGAAAAGAAAAAATGAATGCGATAAATCCTAAATTTGTGTTGCGTAATTATTTGGCACAACAAGCGATTGATAAAGCTGAAAATGGTGATTTTTGGATGATTGGCGAATTGCTGGAATTGCTGCGAAATCCTTACACAGAACAGGATGGGAAAGAAGAATTTGCGCAAAAACGTCCTGATTGGGCACGGCAACGGGCGGGTTGTTCGATGTTATCATGTAGTTCCTAACTCTTTTTTCCATGCGAGGAAAACATGTATTTTTGGAATATCAACAAATTAAAACAACAACTCATTGAAACAGGTTTAACAGAGAAGCAACTACTTTATTACATTTTAATTCATGCTTTTCCTAGTGGATCAATTTCTTCAGAGTCTGAGTCTGATTTATGGGTGTATGCTGCATCCATTACGGCTGTACTTATTTTTTTAATAGGCACTATATTAGCTTTCCGCGCTAATGGTGGAAATTCTGGCATCAAATTCGCTGAAAGATACTTTAGTATCAGCTTTGTAGTTTCTATTCGGTTATTGCCTTTATTAATTTCATTAGGGATGTTGGTGGCGGTCTATTTGGGTTTTACTTACAAATTGAATGACAATAAATGGTCTGATGCGCCAGATTTTATTTGGGGTATTATTATTTTCATCTATTGCATAGCAGTGTATGCACGCATCATTAAACATATAGGCGATGTGGCAAAAGCCAAACCTAATAGCGATTTATGATTGGATAAAGCTATTTTCGTGTGCCAAATCGTGAAGAATTTGCTTTTGATTAAGAATTTTGCGAATAGCAAGTAGCCCGTATAAAGTGCAACAAAATACGGGAAATAATGGTTAATTAAGTTTTTTAGGAAAAATCATGCAAATAACAATCAACGTTCCTGACACCTTACCACAAGCGTTTTTAAAACAGCGCATTCAAGAAATCGAACAAAGTTTTATTACAGAAGCGCGGTTTTTTACTGGGTATCAATCCCCCAATCAAGAAACGCTATTAGCTATTGAAGAAGTTGAGCGTGGCGAAGTTGAAATAACATCGCTTGAAGAATTACGCAAATTAGCCCACGTTTAACCAACATGACGAAAACAATTTTTTGGTCTAAAAAGTTTAAGCAAGACTATAAGCGATTAATCAACTCGGTCAATTCAGAAACAGTCAATGAACTTTTAACTGTGATTGAAATGTTGGCAAATGGGCAAGCCCTGCCTGAAAAATATAAAGACCACCTGTTAAAAGGTAACTGGAAAGGCTACCGAGAATGCCATATCAAACCTGATTTATTGCTGATTTATAAATTAGAAAATGATGAATTGACTTTAACATTGGTTAGAACAGGCTCACATAGTGAATTGTTTTAGAAGTTCAACTTGTGCGTAATGAATAATTCACAATGAAAATCGCCAGCCTGTTTTATCGCCTGTTTCAACATCCCACACAGAATGCAACAACGCCATTCACACATCAAACATATAGGCGATGTGGCAAAAGCCCCGCACGATAACAACGAAACAAAACAGTGTTTTTATAAAAATACGAAATTTTTCAAGACGACTGGTCGTCTTAAAAATTTTTAGAAAAAAAGCAGTGTCATAGACCCTTAATTAGCTTAAAAAGTTTAGTCGTGCGTAACATCAGCTGATAAGAGATAACGCACAAACTAGCCATTGTCGCCATGCTCATTTATAGTATGTTTGTTTCGATTTGAAACACTATTCAACGTAAACATTTAACGAGAAATTATTATGAAAAAAACACTAGGCGTGACTTTAGGCAGTGCATTATTAATCGGATTATCTAACACACCCGCTCAAGCGGGCGAAAATCCATTTAGCCTGCAAGAATTATCAAGCGGCTATCAACTCACACAAACCCATGCAGCAGACTCTTTTTCTACTGCGATTGTAAAAGGCAAAGACGGCAAATGCGGCGAAAGCAAATGTGGTCAAGGCAAATGCGGCGTTAAAAAATAATTCAAATCCTGTATAAAACCACTCGTTTTTGAGTTTTTCGCTGAGTTTCAATTTAAAACGTAGTGGTTTCTTGCCAACAAAAAAGAACGTGTCTGCTTTGTAAGATTTTGATGACATCATACTGAAACGTTGCAGTAGTAAAATATGAAACTTTTATTGATTTTTACTACTTTTTTGAGGAAGCGCATCATGGCAAACAGAGTTTTTAACGTTCTTTTTTTATGCACGGGTAATTCGGCGCGTAGCATCATGGCAGAAGCCCTGCTAAACAAAATCGGCGCGGGGCGTTTTCATGCGTATAGTGCAGGCAGTTATCCTACAGGTATGGTTAATCCTTTTGCATTGGAAAAAATCGCCAAAGAAGACATAAGCACCGAGCAACTGCGCAGCAAAAGCTGGGATGAATTTGCGCAGCCCGATGCTCCGGTACTCGATTTTGTGATTACTGTTTGTGACAACGCCGCAGGCGAAGTATGCCCTACTTTTCCGGGGCAACCTGTGACTGCACATTGGGGCGTGAGTGATCCTGCCGCAGCAGCCGATGATGAAAAAGTTATCGCGTTTGCACAAACTTTTGTGATCTTAGAACGAAGAATCACTTTATTCACCGCATTGAATCCTGCTGGCTTAGAGCGAATGGTTTTAGAAAAACACGTCCGTGATATTGGCAAGGTTATGTAAATCGTAGGACTGCCAGCATTTTTTTTAAACGTGTGATCAACAAAATACCGTTGTGCAACTTACAGCACAACGGTTTAAACCGCAGAATTTTTGAGCTACTGCACCTCAGTTTGCGAACTAAGAACAGGGTATTTATCAGGATGCACAACTGCGCAAATTTCATACAAAATATCAGCAATTCTCATTATGAACTTCTGTTAAATAACCAATTGAAAAACAAACAATTATTTTTTAATCTTAGCCTTTAAAGTGAGTTTTTAGAATGAAATATATTCGCCAAAATAACTCATTTTTTGAATAAAGAGACTTTTTTGTTCAGAACTTAATCAATGCAAACATAATTTAAGCATTGATTGCGGTTGAAAATGGCTAAATTAAAAATCCCATTGTCTTATCTATTTGATTTTAAATGAGTTGTCATAATGAGAATTGCTGCATAAAACAACTTATGCTGGTTTATTTATCCGCACTGTGCGAATGAATTCGCACCTACAGTTGTCGAGATTATTTCATTCACGTTTCTTATTAGAAAGCTCCAAGATTTTAACCACCTATTTTTCGTGTGTTTCGTGCTTTTCGTGGACAATAAAAGCTATCTGCGTAACATCACTATCACATCCTTGTGACTAGATACTGGCATCCATGCCAGTATGACGAAGTTAGCTGAGGTATCTTTCTAACCAAGAAAATACTTATCCTTTGCTTTAACTACGCGAACTTCAGCCGCCTTATTTTTATGCTCTTTTTGCAATAAGTTCAGCAGAAAAATAAGCATAACATCCGCGTCCATTATCTTTGGCGTGATACAACGCAGTATCTGCATTGTCCATTAAAGCTTCTAAACTATCGCCATGTTTTGGATACATTGCAATTCCAATGCTTGCGCCAATATGCGCTTGATAACTTTCACGCAGGGTAAACGATTCACTTAAGGTTTCAATAATCATTTGTGCAAGCAAGCCCACGTTTTGACAATCCGGCACGTCTTCTATCAAAATCACAAATTCATCCCCGCCTAAACGTGCCACTGTATCCACTTCACGCAAACGATGGCTGATGCGCACTGCCACTTGTTGCAATAACTCATCACCTGCGCTATGTCCTAGCGTGTCATTTACCACTTTAAATTTATCCAAATCCATCATCATCACCGCCATTTCTTTACCGCTGCGATAACAAATTTCAATGCCATGTTTGATACGCTCATGCAGAAGTCGTCTGTTAGGTAAATTGGTCAACGGGTCATAAAAAGCTAAACGATTAATCATCTCTTCTGCATTTTTGCGATCGGTAATATCCGTTAGAGTCGCCACATAATGTGTAATTGTTCCGCTGCTATTACCACTGACAGCGGTAATCGTTAGCCATTCAGGATAAATATTGCCATTTTTAAGGCGATTCCATATTTCGCCTTGCCACGCGCCGGTGTCATAAATGCTTTCCCACATCGCTTCATAAAAGGCTTTATCATGTCGCTCTGAATTCAACATTCTGGGATTTTGCCCGATGACTTCGGCTTCGCTATAACCTGTGATGTGCGTAAATGCCTGATTTACTTTTATAAAAGTCCCATTCGCATCCATAATCATCATGCCTTCTTGCGACTCAAACACAGTGGCAGCAATCCGCAATTCTGTGTCAGCGTGTTTGCGCTCAGTAATATCAAGTACATGTGAAATAAAATACAGCGGCTCACCTTTGCTGTTTCGCACCAAGGAACTCGACACTAATCCCCACACATCATGCCCTTGCTTGTGAGTATATTTTTTTTCAAATTCAGCATGGTCAACTTTTCCCTCTTTAGCATTGCGCATAAATTCAAAACTTGCTCTAAAATGATCTGGATGCGCAATATCATTCACACGCATTGTTTCCATTTCCAGTTTGCTGTAGCCAAACATCTCACACATTTGCTGATTGACTTTAAAAATCCCACCGTCAGTATCAATCAAACACATACCAATATTGGCGTTATCAAATCCTAAGCGAAAACGCTCTTCGCTTTCTTTCAGCTCTTTTTCTGCTTTGTCGCGTTGACTAATATCATTGACGAAAACAAAAACACGCTCGCCTAATTCTGGCAGATACAGCACATTAACTTCTACGGTAATAATCACGCCATCTTTGCGCCGATGTGCAGACTCAAAAGTATCATGTCCTTGTTCTATGACTTTTTGCAGATGTGCTTCTACCTCCTCTGGTTGTTCAATGATTTCAATATCAGCAATTGTCATTGTCAATAATTCTTCGCTTGAATACCCTAGCATTTTGCACAAAGCAGGATTCACCGTTAAAAACCGCCCACTAAAATCATTACACCAAAAACCATTCAGGGTCACTTCAAGGATTGCTTGATATTCAATATCGCGATTTTTGCTTTCGGTAATGTCAGTAACAAAACCATGCCATAACGTTGAGCCGTCAAAGCCGCGCTGTGGTAAGGCGTTGCCATATAACCATCGCAGCGTGCCATCGGCAAAGCGCAAGCGAAATTCATGTTGCCATGCGGTTAAGTTTTCAGCAGATTGCGTCATTGACCTAATCATTTCTTCATAATCATCAGGATGTATTAACGCAAGCACTTTTTCGGCACTGCTGCGCACTTCTTCAGGATGCACCTGAAAAATATCGTACATAGCAGGACTGGCGTAGGGGAAACAATAGCTACCATAAACATCGCGACGAAATTGATAAACCATGCCGGGAACTCGACCGGCGATTTTTTCCAAACGTTGCATGGCTTCTTGCAAGGCAAGCTGGTTTTTTTTCTGCTGGGTAATATCACGCGACACCACAATAAAGCGCGGGTCTTCATCTTCTTCCGCTGATTTAATAGTAACGGATAGCTCAAACCAGCGGGTTTCTTTTGCCAACGTAAATGAGTACTGTTTTCCGACTGACCAGCCTTGCTGTTGAGCTTCATGCAATGCGGATAAACACACATTTGCAATATCAGCTGGCAAAACGGCAGAAATCAGTTGCCCAATAACAGCCTCCAGCGGCACGGTTAATAATTCTGTTTGATGAATGTGGTAATCTTGCACCTCGGCTTTTGCATCCACTTCAAATAGTAAATCAGGCATCACTTTCAAAGTGGATTGCAACTGCATTTGCATTATTTTAATGGTTTCTTTGAGCAAATAATTGAATAGCGACACCACCAAAGAAACAACAACCAGAGTGGCTACCAACCCGGTTATCAAATCAGCGGAAGTTACAGTGCCTTTTAGCAAGGTCTCCATAATCACGACAATACATTCAGTTAAAATCATGGATAACGTCACTGATAGCATCCAGAGTTGCCAAGCTTTTATCTCTGAAAACAACTGCATAGAGTTTTTTTGCATAGTAATTTTTTATTGTTTATTTGAAAAGTGCTCAGGTTTGACTTGAGTGTAAACGCAGGAGTTCAAAACAGATTTTGAACTGCAAAAACAGTATGCAAAAAACAGCTGTTTTCTTTAACCAGCTGATGTTAACTAACAAAAGAAGTATAGCTAATTAAGCTTTTAACGAGAAGAAACGCTAACTAGATTAAATGCTTAAGTGTTTAAACAAAAGTTTTATCGTCCAAACCTTCCAGGTCTCTAAGACCTGGAAGGTTTTTATACATCAAAACTTCTGTTCAATGACTTAAATTGACTAAGGATTTGGTCAAACATAACTTACCTGTATTCCTGTAGGGTCGATTTTAATCGCTCTGGGCGAATAAATTCGCCTCTACATCAACGTTAGCCATGTCCTAACTAGATAAAAAGAAGTTTTCAGGTATTCATATTGCACTGTGATTTATCCACGCGCCACCGTGCGATTTTTATCTCGAATCCATTCGCTCCACGAGCCTGCATAAAGCTTAGAACCCGTTAAGCCCGCCACTTCCATTGCTAATAAATTATGACAAGCCGTCACTCCAGAACCACAGCTATGCACCACTTGGCTCGGTAATCTGTTGCCGATTAACTGTTGAAATTGCTGGCGCAAACTTTCAGCGGCTAAAAACAATCCAGAACGATCTAAATTTAATTGAAACGGACGATTCAACGCATACGGAATATGCCCTGCGATAGGATCAATCGGCTCTTGCTCACCACGATAACGCTCCGGCGTTCTGGCATCTATCACGGTGATTGTGCGTTGCGCCAAACCATTTTCCACTTCTCGCGCTGATAGCCATAATGAATCATTCAAATACGCCCTAAACGCAGTTGCTTTCACAGTTGGCAAATGCGTGCTCACTGCGTAACCGTGTTTTATCCATGCAGGAAAACCGCCATTTAACACCGCCACTTTTTCATGCCCTAAACAACGCAATAACCACCACATCCGCCCAGCAAATGCTCCGCCAGCATCATCATAAACAACCACTTGTGTATGATTGCCCACGCCCCAATCTCCTAACTTTTTCACCAATTGCGCAAAATTCGGCAAAGGATGTCGCCCCGTAAACGTGGTTATCGCAGCGCATAAATCTTTATCCAAATGCGCATAACGTGCTTGCGGAATGTGTCCGTGTCGATAAGCAGTCGCGCCTTGTTCAGTGTTGGCTAAAGAGAAACGGCAATCGAAAATCACCCAATGGTTATCATCACAATGGGCGTTGAGTTCGGATGCAGAAATTAAAGTGTTATATGCCATGATTTATACCGTAAGAATAATTTTGCCTAAATGTTGACTGCTTTCAATTAACTGATGCCCTTTATAAGCGACGATAAGAGGAAAAGTGCTGTGCACAATCGGTTCAATTTGGCGCGACTTAATCAGCGGCCAAACGTGTTTGAGCAATTGCTTAGCAATACTGGCTTTAAACGCCGCATCCCGCCCTCTTAATGTTGAGCCGGTAATAGTTAAGCGTTTATGCAACACCGGCAGCCAATTAATTTCACTTTTAATATTGTTTTGCAAGGCAATTTGCACCAGCCGCCCTTCCGTTGCCATACATTTTAAATTGCGTGGAAAATAATCACCGCCAATAATGTCTAAAATCACATCCACGCCTTTTCCATGCGTAAGAATGCTGATTTCATCCACAAAATCTTGGGTACGATAGTTAATTGCAGCATCCGCGCCTAATGATTTACAAAAGCGGCATTTTTCCTCAGAACCTGCGGTCGTAATCACCGTTGCGCCAAAGGCTTTGGCAAGTTGAATAGCCGTTGAACCAATGCCACCCGAACCACCATGCACTAAGAAGGTTTCACCACTTTTAAGCTGTGCTCGCTCAAACACATTGCTCCAAACGGTGAAAAAAGTTTCTGGCAACGATGCCGCCTCTATAAAGTTTAATCCCGCTGGAATGGGTAACACTGAGCCTACGTCGGCAACGCAATAATGCGCATATCCACCGCCTGTGAGTAACGCACAGACGGCATCACCTAGTTTCCAGTTTTTCACATCTTCTGCCATCGCCACAATTGTTCCAGACACTTCCAAGCCCGGAATATCCGTCGCGCCAAGTGGCGGCAAATAAATGCCTTGTCGCTGCATCACGTCAGCGTAATTAACCCCCGCAGCAGCCACTTTAATTAACACCTGTCCTGCTGCCAATGGAAACAACGTGCGTTGGCAGGGTTTTAAAACAGATGCAGCTCCTAGCTCAGTGATTTCAATAGCAAAGGTTTGATTTGGAATAGTCATTTTTGAAAAGTTGAGTCATTTGAATTGCAAAAATAATCGTTGTCTAGCTTACACTAAACGTTTAACAACTTAAATCTACCGATGATTGCGCAAAAAAAAAGTTACCTTATCATCACTTTTGCTAAATCTTGTGTATTTTTCGTTTTTGTTACTTTCTCGATTTAAGCTACTGCTCTGATGTTAGGTAAAACAGATTAATTTCTGATGAACATGACTAAAAATTGCTAAGGTTTATTAGTTCGGCTTTGATGATAAATCGCTGTTGCTTAAATTAAAGAGATACCGAAAAATTTTGAAGTATAAAAACCTTTCAGGTCTTTAAGACCTGAAAGGTTTGAGCGATAAAATTTTTGTTTGATGACTTAAACCGCATCCATTCAGAAACACATAGTTTTTTAAAATGGTTAGATGCTATGTAAACGTGTAGAGACGCAAAATATTGCGTCTCTACGGTTCAACAAAAAACTACGTTTCTCAAATTAGATGAGGTTTAATCTGTCAATCGTTTAAACGCTCTGAAATTTTCAAAACGACCGGTCGTCTTGAAAATTTTTCCAGTCACTTATGAGTGAATAACTTTCCTAAAATCAATTCACCGCGCGTTCACAGATTGATTGCTACTCTGCGTTAAAGTTTTTCAACGGAGAACATTAATGAATACATTTATGAAAGCCTTTATCCTAGTAACTTTGCTATTACTCGAAGGCTGCTATGCCCACTCAAGAGCTGGCGTAGCTTATGTTGATGCGCCTAGACCTGTGATTGTGCGCACCGTTAGACCTGCGATTGTTTACACACCTAGACCGCGCGTATTTTTAGCCCCCAGACCGCCAGCCTATTTCGGCAGAGGCTGGATGGGCTATCGCAACTACGGCGGCGGCGAAATGCGAGAACACCACTGGGGACGACATTAATGCGTTGGTGTAATCATTTTGCATTCGGATAAACCTGTTTCAACCGCTGCTGCAATGGTATTTTGCATCGCAGGTGTTTGCAAAGCTGCTTCTTCTTGGCGATTCACAATCACACCTGCTTCCAAAAGCACAGCGGGCATGTTAGCAGTTTTCAACACAATTAAATCATCGTAATAATAAACGCCGTTTTCTTGATTTGCCCATTCCCTGTTTTCGCCCCGAATTTTTTCTGCATGATGGAAAGAAGGATGCAAACCTTTCGCCATCAAAGCCGCGCCGATTGCATTCGCACATTTTAGGCTGGTTTCTACATCCGCATTTTTTCGCGAAACAAACAAAGAAAAACCCGAAGCATAATCTGACTCATTGTGCGTCACGCCATTTGCGTGCACGGTTTTAAGAAACTGAGATTGCACAGAATCATGGTGAATTGATAAAAAAAATCGCGCCTCAGCAGCATTTGCCAGTTGCGTCCTGTCTTTAAGATTGGTGATAGTGCCATCGTATCCAATGCGCACAACCTCAACACCATGCGCGGCGATAACATCACTGATGGTTTGCGCTAACTGCGCATTGAACGCAAATTCCGGTTTTCCAGAGGCACTGGTTGCGCCAAAGTGAAGTTTTGAATGCCCAGCATCAATAGCAAGTGTATTTCCTGCTGCAATTGCTTTGGCAGATATAACTAAAATTGCAAAACACAGATAAGGCGCGATTTTATGTATCATTTTGAAAATCCTAAGAAGTGGGCTAACAATAATTTTCCGATTTTTGAATGTTGATGTAGGGGCGAATTCATTCGCCCTAGGCGATTAAAATCCCCCTACAGAAGCATAAGTATCTACATAATTTTTAACATCAATATTATTGTAAATTATTGATAATAATTAATTATTTGTAGGCTGGGTTAGATTATTGAGCGACAGCGAAATAATCGTAACCCAGCATTCAGCGTTTTAAAACACCCGCTGCTGGGTTACGCTCTTTTTTCTATCGAAAAAAGCAGCTAACCCAGCCTACATATCAATTTATGATATTGATATACAACAACTTTATAATTTCAAGATGTGTAGACAACTATGCTACAGAAGTTATCACTACACATGCAGAAGTAAAAAACTTTCGCTTTTCACGAATCCCGGCAATCACCAAAAATTGCGTGTTATGATTTTAGCATCAGTATTTCTCGCTCACTTCTCATTTTCGCCATGAATTCCATCCCAAATAAAGAAGCCGATAATCTCCTTATCAAGCTATCTAAATTCGTTCCAGGAATGCTCTGTCAATTCCAGCTGTTTGCAGATGGGCGATCTTGTTTTCCTTTTGCCAGTGATGTCTGCCAAGAAATTTACGAAGTCACCGCTGAAGAAATTAAAAAAGATGCCGCGTTAGTTTTTAGCCGCATACACCCTGATGATTCTGAAAAAGTTATCGCCAGCATTCAGGAATCAGCACGCACCTTGCAACCTTGGAATTTGGAATATCGTGTTATCTTACCGCAAAAAGGCTTACTATGGTTGCTAGGTCAATCAAATCCTGAGCTGTTAGCCGATGGCAGTATCTTGTGGCATGGCATCATCCGAGACATCAGCGCAACTAAAAAAGCCGAGCAGTTATTATTGCGGCATAAATTTATCACCGATACCGCCCGCGATGGCTTTTGGGTTGTCAATTCAAAAGGTTATGTATTAGAAGTCAATCAGGCTTATGCCAATATGTCGGGTTATAGCATTGCAGAATTAAAAACCATGCAAATTCATCAACTGGAAGCAGCAGAATCGACTGATGAAATTAAACAGCACATTGCAGATTTAATTCGCGCCGGCTCGCAGTGTTTTGAAACCCAACATCGCCGTAAAAATGGCACAGTGTTTGACGTTGAAGTCTCGGTAAACTATCTGTATGAAACAGATGAATGTTTTGCCTTTTTTCGCGACATTTCAAAACGTAAACAGATTGAAGCATCACTGAAAGAAAATTTAAAATTATTTGCAGCAATCTTTAACAACGCGACTGTCGCGATGGCGCAAGCTTCTTTTACGGGCGAGTTTTTGCACGTCAATGAAGCATTCTGCCGAATGCTTGGCTATACCGCAGAGGAAGTTTTAGCAAAAAAACTGACTTTTAAGCAAATTACCTATTCTGAAGATTTAGCTGCCGATTTAGTTGCTGTTCAAGAAATGTTAGCAGGTTCTAAAAAACAGCATGTGCGTGAAAAGCGGTATATTCACAAAGACGGGCATCCTGTCTGGATATTTATCAGTGCCCAACTGGTGAAAGATGAGGCAGGAAATCCTTTGTACTTTATTGCCGCTATGATTGATATTAGCGAACGCAAACACACAGAAGCAAAATTACTCAGCAGTGAAGAAAAGTTTTCTAAAGTTTTTAATGCCAGCAAAGTCGGCATTGGTATTTCTAAAATATCCGATGGTACTTTTATTGATGTCAATCCAACATTCTGCGAAATACATGGTTACAGCCGTGCAGAAATCATAGGCAAAACAGCAGTGGCATTGAATCTTTGGCAGTGTCCTGAGCAACGCAAAAAGATTATGCAAAAACTGCTATTGGAAAAAAGTTTAAAAAATATTGAGGTCAATATTCAACACAAATCAGGGCAAATCCTTACGTTACTGGCTTACTTGGAGATTATTAAAATAGGCGAAGAGAGCTGCGTGTTAGGACTCTTGAATGATATTTCCGAGCGCAAACAATTAGAAGGTGAGCGACAAACTTTATATGCTGAACTGGAGTCTATTGTTCAGCAACGTACTCAAGAATTGGAGTTAAGTCGTCAAAAACTAGAATTAACAACGCAACATTTACGAGACTTAGCGTTTGAAGTTGACTTAGCCAGCGAAAATGAGAGAAAGCAAATTGCAATTGAAGTGCATGATGAGCTGGGGCAAAACTTAACTGCATTACGGATGCAAATTGCCCTGCTGCACTATCAGCAACCGTCGCCACAACCTTTGCTAATCGACGACATGCTGAATTTAGTCGATCAGCTAATTAAACAAGTCCGCAATGTGGCTTCCAATTTATATCCGATTGCTTTGGATATGGGGTTTAAACATGCCTTGAATTGGTTGGTGAATCAATTTTCAGAAAACACGCATATTCCTTGCAAACTGATTATTAGGGTAGAAACTGTCAATTTTACTCAATCTGTTTTAATTGGACTGTTTCGCATCATCCAAGAGTCGTTAACCAATGTTTCGCGTCATGCACAGGCAAGCTATGTTACAGTGATTGTCATGCGATTAACCAACAACTCACTGTCCCTTATCATTCAAGACAACGGCACAGGCTTTGATACAAAAATACTCAATGATCATTCACATTTTGGAATTTTCGGAATGCGGGAGCGTGCCTTGTCTTTACATGCACAATTTGAAATCACTAGCAAAATAGGTCACGGCACTACCATTGTTTTGAATATCCCTGACAACCATTTATAGTTTCGCTCATGATAAAAATAATCATTGTGGATGACCACGCCATTGTGCGCAGTGGTTTAATTAATCTGTTTAAGCTGACAGCTGATTGCGAAACAGTCGGCGAAGCCAGTGACGGCAACATGCTATTGAGTTTACTAAACCCAGAAAACCTCCCTGATTTAATTTTGTTGGATATATCCATGCCGGGCGCGAATGGTATTGAGATTACTAAACAACTCAAAATGCTTTTTCCAAACTTAATTGTGTTGATTTTGAGTATGCACATAGAGTCGCAAGTGGCGGCTAAAGCCTTAAAAGCTGGAGCTAATGGCTATATCACCAAAGACAGTAATCCTGAAAAGTTGTTGGAAGCGATTAGAAAAGTGGTGAGCACGGGGCGTTATTTAGACCCTTTAATTGCTGAACAACTTGCTTTCAACGCTGTCATGCCGATGTCAAACAACTCTATAAAATCCCTGTCACAACGCGAGCTGGAAATTTTTCACTTGCTAAGCAATGGCATAAGTATGAATAACATTGCGCAGTCATTAAATATCAGTTACAAAACTGTCACCACCCATAAATATCGGCTGATGGAAAAATTGAATATTGCCACCATGAAAGAGTTGTATCAGTTTGCTATGGAAAATAGCGACTTAGTGATAAATCCCTCCCCGTGAGCAGTTCACTGCCATTAAGTTAAGAGTTTATACTTGATTTTTCAATACGATATTTGTAGGGTGGGCACGCTGTTCATGCCCACCGATTTATCCGCCGCTCATAAGGTGGGCAAAAAAGCGTGCTCAGCCTACGGAATAATATTTTGATTATTAACTGATGTTACGCAGATAGCTTTAATTGTCCACAAAAAGCACGAAAAACACGAAAATAGGCGGTTAAAATCTTGGAGCTTTCTAATTAAACCTCATCTAATTTGAGAAACGTAGTTTTTTGTTGAACCGTAGAGACGCAATATTTTGCGTCTCTACACGTTTACATAGCATCTAACCATTTTAAAAAACTATGTGTTTCTGAATGGATGCGGTTTAAAGTTAGATACAGCCTCGCCTGTTCGTGTTTTTCGTGCTTTTCGTGGAAAAATGACTCTCATGCGTAACATCAGTTATTAAGAACTTTTTCTTAACTGAATGGCAGTGCGTGAGCTGTTACAAACAATCTTACTCATTTGTAAGAAAAGTCTTACATATAAAGCAGACTATACCGCTTGTTTTAGTCTAGCGATTTCTAAATACTTAACTAACTGAATTTAAATCTAAAACGCAATGAATTCTTTCATTTTTTTCAGGCGGAAATCGTAATGACGACGCAAAAGATAAGATTACTAATCATAGATGACTCTCTTGAAGATAAGCAAACCTACGAATATTTTCTACAGGGTGAATATCAACTTTTAGAAGCAGAATTAGCCGTAGAAGGGTTGCTATTAGCGCAACAACACAAACCCGATTGTATTTTGCTGGATTATCACTTGCCCGATATGGATGGCTTACAGGTTCTGGAGCAGATTAGAAAAAATGACGATCTAAACCATACGGCAATTCTAATGCTAACGTCCCATTCAGATAGTCGCTTAATTATCAAAGCTTTACAAGAGGGGGCTTTAGACTTTTTAGATAAAAATAAAATCACCTCCCAAATCTTAAAGCAAGCCATCCAAACGGCGATTCACAAAACCAAGCTGATTCAGCTAAAAAAAGAACGTGAACGGGCGCGATACGCGCGTAGTTTGATTGAAGCGAGCTTAGACCCATTTGTCACCATTAGTCCGCAAGGCAAAATTACTGATGTCAATCACGCCACTGAAATCGTCACAGGTTTATCACACGACACCTTGGTAGGCAGTGATTTTAGCAATTACTTTACCGATCCAATCCAAGCTGAACAAGTGTATTTGCAAGTGTTTTCGTCTGGCAGCATTTCTGATTTTCCGCTATCCATCTTACACACCTCCGGCAAAGTGACCGAGGTGCTGTACAACGGCAGTGTCTTTCACGACAACAATGGCGATGTCGTCGGCGTATTTGCAGCAGCTCGCGATGTGACTGAAAAAAACCGCATTGCAGCAGAATTGAATGCTTATCGGCAAAATTTGGAACACTTGGTTGAAGAACGCACAGTTGCGTTGGAACTTGCCAATCAGCAATTAAAAACCAGTGATGAACGCTTTAAATTCGCAATGAAAGCCACTAATGCGGGGTTATGGGATTGGAATCTGGAAACCAACATCACAAACTGCTCCAAGAATTATTTTTTGATGTTGGGGTATCAGCCTGAGGAGTTAAAACAAGATGTATATTCGCTTTGGCTGGATTTGCTCCATCCTGATGATTATGAAGATGCACTCAATAGAACACTAAAAAAACTCATTTCTGAAAGAAATTACGAATCTGAGTTTCGGATGCGCTCTAAATCGGGCGAATACCGCTGGATTCTGAGTCGAGGTAAAGTGGTTAAGTTCGACACCGCAGGCAATCCAACTCAGGCTATTGGGCTGCACACCGATATTACCGAGCGTAAAGAAATGGAAATCGCACTTAAAAAAGCGAAACAGCAAGCAGAATTGGCAAATCAAGCGAAAAGTGCTTTTCTTGCAAATATGAGCCATGAAATTCGCACGCCCATGAATGCAGTCTTGGGTTTTTGTTATTTACTGGAGCAACAAAACTTAACCGATAACGCCAAACAATTGGTGCACAAAATTAATATGGCAGGAAACTCGTTGCTTGCCATTATTAATGACATTTTAGATTTTTCTAAAATCGAAGCCGGACATGTGCAAATTGAACACGAAGCGTTTGATTTAAACAATATTCTTGAGCAACTTGCCGCCGTGATGATGAGTTGTTGTCAAAACAAGCCATTGGAATTAATTATTTGTGCTCCGAATCGCCCATTAACGCTGGTGGGGGATTACCAACACTTGCTGCAAGTCTTAGTCAACTTGGTGAGTAACGCCATTAAGTTCACTGAAACAGGCAGTATTGAACTGAAAATAACGGTCGATCAGGAAAATCAACAGATTCGATTTGCAGTGTCCGATACCGGAATTGGTGTCTCAGAAGAAAAGAAAGAAACCATTTTTAGTGCTTTTATTCAGGAAGATGCCAGCATCAATCGGCGTTTTGGTGGCACGGGATTGGGGCTTGCCATCAGTCAACAGCTAGTTAAATTGATGGGCGGAACTTTATCGCTCAACACTCAAGTGGGTGAAGGTAGTGAGTTTTATTTTGTTTTGCCACTGCAAGAAGAGCAAACACAAACGACAGAACCGAGCAGTCATTTTAAAATTCTGTTGTGGGATGCTTGCTTAAAATCGCAGCAAGCGTTAGCAAATTCAATTGAAAGCTTAGGCTGGCAAGTTTTTAGTGTCGATTCTGATCTGGGTGCGTTGTCGCAAATCCTTGCTGATTGGGAAACCGCAACACCGTATCATGTTTTGTTATGCAATTGGAATGCAGACAACCCAGAAACCTTAGCAGTCATCCAAACTCTGCATGACGCATTTCAATCTCAACCAACGCCACAGCGCAAAATGCCTTTGGTGCTGTTTGTTTCTGCCTATACAGGCGAAGCCTTGGAAAATCAAGCAGGCGTTGCGCTGATTGATGGCTTCTTAACTAAGCCCGTCACGCCTTCTGCTTTATTGCACAAAGTAATCAACAATTTAGAGCCAAACAAACAAAGCAGCTCTGACAATACCACTAACGCCGCTAGTGCATCTTCACAACGTTTAACTGGCGTGCGGATACTGATTGTGGATGATTCTGAGTTTAACCTAGAAGTTGCACAATTGATTCTGCAAGGCGAAGGCGCAATTGTCACTTTAGCAAGTGGCGGATATGCAGCCTTGACATGGCTTAAGGAGAATCCTGACAATGTGGATATTGTTTTAATGGATATTCAAATGCCAGATCTTGATGGTTTGCAAACGACTAAACTTATTCGTGCTGAGCCGCGCTGGAAATCACTGCCCATTATTGCCCTCAGTGCTGGAGCATTTAAACCGGATCAAGAATTAGCCTATGCTGCGGGTATGAATGACTTCATCGTGAAACCGTTTAATACAGAACATTTATTAACCGCCATTAAACGATGGAATCAGCATTGATGAAAAGTCCATCACGACCTAACAACCGTTTGATAAGTCGTTGCTCAAAAGTTTTATCACCAAACCTTTCAGGTCTCAAAGACCTGAAAGGTTTTTAGCCTTTATTTCTCGACCCGAAGTGCGAGCTTTAGCTATTGCTGTACCTCATAAAAAGCTAAAGCTTTTTTACTCCTGCAAACGTGCGCAGCAGGAACATTTTAATTGCCTAAGGCGAATAAATTCGCCGCTACATCAATCTGAAAAAAATCGGGAAGTTATTTTTAGCTAAGTTGTAAATTGTGGAAAAAATTTTTAAGACGACCGGTCGTTTTCTAAAGTTTTATCACCCAAACCTTACAGGTCTAAAAGACCTGAAAGGTTTTTAGCCTTTATTTCTCGACCCGAAGTGCGAGCTTTAGCTATTGCTGTACCTCATAAAAAG
>ERZ1034361.74-NODE-74-length-70994-cov-6.252803_pt1 | contig 70994 bp, 70 predicted proteins | sample MGYA00520617_ERZ1034361 | MGnify/ENA primary metagenome ERZ1034361 (study PRJEB33736, sample SAMEA104284507) | Azolla filiculoides | biome: Urban; feature: Water surface; material: Ditch water | place: Netherlands | collected 2015-10-28 | depth 0-0.1 m ... | reverse complement strand
TGAGAATATCTGCGCGCTGTTGCGCCACACTCTTGGAATCAAATAGGGCATAGGCTGGGGCTACCGGAGCAGCTAGCATCACTGCACAAAGCACTAGGCTGGACAAACGTTTCATCATCGATTCGCTCTCAAAGATCTCAGACGTTGAACAGGAAGTTAAGCACGTCGCCATCTTGCACAACATACTCCTTGCCTTCGGCGCGCATCTTGCCGGCTTCTTTGGCACCCTGCTCGCCCTTGAAGGCAATGAAGTCTTCAAACGCAATGGTCTGTGCGCGGATGAAGCCTTTTTCAAAGTCGGTATGAATAACACCAGCGGCTTGTGGGCCTGTATCGCCTTTGTGGATGGTCCAGGCGCGTACTTCCTTCACGCCGGCCGTAAAGTAGGTTTGCAGACCCAGGAGGTCGTAACCCGCACGAATGACACGATTAAGCCCCGGTTCTTCCAGGCCCAGATCAGCCATAAAGGCTTTCTTGTCTTCGTCTTCCAGATCGGCCAGCTCTGCTTCCAGCTTGGCGCAAACGGCAACCACCGGTGCACCCTCTTTCGCGGCAAACTCACGCAGACGATCGAGGAACGGATTATTTTCGAAACCATCCTCAAGTACGTTACCCACGTACATGGCTGGCTTAATGGTCAGCAGGCACAATGGTTTAAGCGCCAGCTTGTCTTCTTCAGACAACCCCATGGTCCGAGCCGGTTTGCCTTCATTCAGGTGAGGCAACAGCTTTTCAAGAACGGCTACCAGCTTCAGGGCATCCTTATCACCAGAGCGAGCCTTCTTGCCATCCCGGTTGAGCGTTCGCTCAACGACGGCCATATCAGCCAGCGCTAACTCAGTGACAATCGTTTCAATATCAGCAATCGGATCAACACGTCCGGAAACGTGAACAACGTTTTCATCATCAAAACAACGCACTACGTTGACGATCGCATCGGTTTCACGGATGTTGGCCAGAAACTGGTTGCCCAAGCCCTCGCCCTTTGATGCGCCTGCAACCAGGCCTGCAATATCGACGAACTCGACAATGGCCGACTGGACCCGTTGTGGTTTAACGATTTCAGACAGGGCATCCAGCCGTGGGTCCGGCACTTCGACAATGCCAACGTTTGGCTCGATCGTGCAAAACGGGTAGTTCTCGGCGGCAATGCCCGCCTTGGTCAAGGCGTTGAACAGGGTGGATTTGCCGACGTTAGGCAGGCCGACGATGCCGCATTTGAGACTCATGTCATTCCTTGAATTGCATTTTGATATGGCGCTATTCTAAAGCACCCTTTCAGATCACGTGTGCAGCCACTTCGTGTTGATGCCAGTACATGCCATTAATCCGGGCGGCGATCTGCTGGATTTCGCCGTCATTTAATCCGCCAAATTTCAAGACATAGGCGGGCAAAGCCGTATCCAGGTCCACCCGATCGATGGATTCGGGCTGGTGATGCGTGTACTTAAAAACCAACGCAGCCAGGTCTGCTTCAACGGTATCCGGACCGACTCCCGTCACATACAAACGCCGGCCGAAATTTTCCATGGTGCAAGCCCTTAACAACAAAGTTGATGCGGTGCGTCATTATGCCACCAAAGCCTCATATCTTCATGAAAATGAAAGAGATTAGCGCATCGTTTGTGTTAGGATTTTGGCTTTGTTTGATCTCTTAAAGGCTTACCCGTTCACAAACTGGTCAAGCCGGAATATTCCCATGGCCAAATTCATTCCTGACGCATTGATGTCCCGTATCCGTAACGTTACCGAATCGGTACGCAACTTTGACTGGGCATCCCTGAAAAACCTGAAGAAGGAAGATGTTTTGGCGGTGGCGAAGAACCCCCGCTGGCGTAAACCGGCCGCCATTATCTTTGGTCTGCTGATTGCTATTCACGTCATCAAAGATGATGTGATCCTCCCCTACATGAAGGCGCACTTTGCTTTGGGCGTTGACACCATCGAAGTGCAACCGCTCACCGTACCGTTGGAATCGCAACTGGTTGGCCAGACACGCAGCCCCCAATCGGTCGCCATCTACACCCGCGTTTCTGGCTTCCTGGAAAAGCAGGTCTATACGGAAGGTTCGTGGGTCAACGCAGGGGACATCCTGTTCGAAATGGATAAGCGTCCGTACATTGCCCAGCTTGATGCGGCCAAGGCCGCTCTGGTTTCCCAAGAGGCGTCTCTGCGCACAGCAACGTTGACGCTGAACCGCATCAAACCACTGGCCGCGGCAAAAGCCTTGTCGCAACAGGATCTGGATACCGCAACCGGTAATTTCCTGCGCGCCCAGGCTGGCGTTGATCAGGCACGTGCCAACGTGGAAACGGCACAGCTGAATCTGGAATACTGCACCATCCGCTCCCCTATCTCGGGCCTCGCCTCCGTGCGCAAACAGGCCCTGGGCACCTACCTACAAGTTGGTAGCCCGAATTCAGAACTGACCGTCGTGAACCAGATGGATCCGATGTGGGTTTACTTCTCAGTGTCTGAAGATCAGATGCTTAACGTTGACCGCCTTCTGAAACAGAAGCAATTGACTGCAAGTAACCTGACCGATCTGGACGTCACCGTTACCATGTCAGACGGTACGCTGTATCCGTACATTGGCAAGATCGGCTTTGCCGATGTGCTCTATAACGTGGATACAGGTACACGCCTGATGCGCGCCGTATTTCAGAACCCTAGCAGCGCGTTGCAACAAGGTCAGTTTGTGACTGCGACGATCATTGGCCTAGTCCAACAGAACGTCTATCTGGTGCCACAGGCTGCCGTACAACAAAGCAGCCAGGGCGCCTATGTTTGGGTTGTGGACAAAGACAACCGGGTGCACTCGCGCACCGTTGTGCCGGGTTACTGGAACGGTCCGAACTGGGTTATCAACGATGGCTTGAATCCGGGTGATCACGTGATTGTCAGCAATGTGCTGCGCATGTCGCCCAACCAGCTGGTTAAACCATCCGTGGTTAAGGCACCGGAGCCACAAGCCGTTCGTTTGCCAACGGCACCAACAGAAAGCCAGACGCCGAATCCTTATGGCCCAGGCGCCCAGGTTCAATCAGAAGCCAACAAAGCACAGGATCCGAAACAACTAGTAATGCCTGTAGCCCCAGCGCCTGCGCCTAAGCTGATTGCTCCCAAGGAGGTGCCACTCGCTCCGGGCGTTCCAACTGGACCAGCCCCCGTACCGAACAGTCTGCAGGCGCCAGCAACGCGCACTGCCCAATAACCGGCCGGGGCTCAGCAACCATGTTCTCGAAGTTCTTTATCGACCGCCCTATTTTTTCGGCGGTCATCTCCATCATCATCACTCTCGCCGGTCTGGTAGCGATGCTCTCGCTGCCGATCGCGCAATACCCCAACATCACGCCACCGCAGATCCAGGTGACATCGACCTATCCGGGCGCCAATGCCGAAACCGTGTCGCAGAACGTTGCTTCGCCGATCGAGCTACAGGTCAATGGTGCCGACGGCATGCTCTACATGTATTCGACCAATACGGCCGGCAACATGACGCTGAGCATTTACTTCGACATCAACAAAGATCCGGCACTGGCGCAAACCGACGTGCTTAACCGCGTGAATACGGCACTGCCCCAGGTCCCACAGTCAGTTCGCAACCAGGGCGTAAACATCCAGCAGAAGAGTTCGTCCATCATGATGGTGGCGGCTATCAAGGACCCGGATAACAAATACGACCTCACCGAGTTAAGTACCTTTGCCAACATCATCATACTGAATGAGGTTCAGCGTATTCCGGGCGCCAGCATGGCAACGATTGGCGGCAATCCTAACTATGCCATGCGCATCTGGCTGGACCCGACCAAGCTCACGCTTTACAAGCTAACGACCAGCGATATTGCGAATGCTATTCGTGCCCAGAACCAGCAATATGCCGTCGGCCAGCTAGGCCAGCTGCCATCTAAGGGCGAGGTTATCCAGAACTTCTCGGTGACCACCAACGGCATGCTGCAAACGCCAGAAGAATTTGAAAACATCATCGTCAAGGCCGGCAAACCTTCTGTGACACCAGGCTCGGAAGGTGCCATCGTACGTATGCGCGACGTGGGTCGTGCCGAACTCGGTGCGCAAACCTATAACTTTGACGTCAAAACTAATAAAGATAACGCAGCACTTCTGCTGATTTATTTCCAACCAGGCTACAACGCACTAAATGTCGCTGAAGCTGTTAAGGCAAAGCTAGAGGAACTCAAACCTAGTTTCCCGCCTGGCGTTTCCTACGAAATCACGCTGGATGCCACCGAGTTCATCAACTCGTCTATCGAGGAGGTGATTCATACCTTCTTCGAAGCCATGTTGCTGGTGGTGCTGGTGGTCTTCATGTTCCTGCAGAAGCCCAAGGCCACGTTGATTCCGCTGGTTGCCGTCCCGGTGTCGATCATCGGTACTTTTATCGGTATGGCCCTCTTTGGCTTCTCGATCAACATGCTCACCATGTTTGGTCTGGTACTGGCCATCGGCCTGGTGGTGGATGACGCCATTGTGGTGATCGAAAACGTGGAACGGATCATGGAAGAGAATCCGGACATGAAGCCACGCGAAGCTGCTGCCGTTGCCATGTCTGAAGTGACCGGTCCAATTGTAGCCACCACACTGGTGATGATTGCCGTGTTCGTTCCCGTTGCTTTCCTGTCTGGCATTACTGGTCAACTCTATCGCCAATTCGCACTGACCCTCTCGGTTTCAGTCACATTGTCAGCCATTGTTGCTTTAACGCTCTCCCCCGCTCTGGCCGCCATTCTGATTCGCGCCAAGGGTGAAGATGATGACGTGGCGAAACCCCGCTTTTTTGTCGGTTTCGAAAACCTCTTCAACAAGCTGCGCGACCACTACATGATGGCTGTGAAATGGGCCATCACACATCGCAAGCCCTCGTTCATGATTTTCGGTGGCGTCATCCTTACCCTGATCGTGCTATTCCGGGTCGTCCCTGGTTCATTTGTGCCAGAAGAAGACCAAGGCTATCTGTTTGGTGCCGTCGTCATGCCCAAGGCGGCCAGTCTGCAACGGACCGCGGCATTCTCACAAGCTGGCGCCAACTGGTTCCAGGAGCAGCCCGGCGTAGGCTTTGCCACCAGCTACGCGGGTTACAGCATTATCGATTCGCAGGTACTGCCCAGTGCCAGTACGCTATTTATCGGCCTGAAGCCCTTTGATGAGCGGACCGACAAAGCCTCATCAGCTTTCACGCTGATCGAAGATGGTCGCAAGCACTTCGCGACACAGAACGATGGCATTGTCATTCCGGTGAACCCGCCATCCATTCCGGGTCTGGGTACTACCGGTGGCTTCCAGATGTGGCTGGAACAAACGGGCAATGGCTCGATGGACGAACTGGAAGAGCAGACCATGCGTTTCATGGCCGCCGCCAAGCAACGACCAGAGCTCACAGCACTCAACACAACTTTCAGCACCAATGCCCGCGAAATGTTCGTGAACGTGGACCGGGGCAAGGCCGAGCTGCTGGACGTGGCTGTCAATGACGTTTATGACACGTTGCAGACGATGATCGGCTCACAGTACGTGAACCAGTTCGCCTATCAGAACCGCCTATGGCAGGTGATTGTGCAGGCAGATGCTGATTACCGTCAGGACCCCTCCGCTTTTGACACGATGTATGTCCGCTCACGGACAGGCTCGATGGTACCGCTGCGCGCACTGATCGACTATCGCTATGAGGCCAGCCCGGATATCGTGACCCGCTTCAACGCTTACCCTGCTGTGCAAATTACCGGTAACAATGCTGCCGGCTATAGTTCAGGTCAGGCCATCAAGGTGATGCAACAGATTGCCGACGAAGTTCTGCCACCGGGTTATAAAATCGCCTGGTCAGGCGAAGCCTACGAACAGTTGAAATCTGGGAACACAGCCGTCTTTGTTTTTGCCTTCGCGCTGATCATGGTTTTCCTGATTCTCGCCGCCCTTTATGAGAAGTGGTCCCTGCCATTCAGCGTCATGTTCGCTGTGCCATTTGCGCTTTGCGGCGCACTTGTCGCTGTCTTCTTGCGCGGCCTGGAAAACGATGTGTACTTCCAGATTGGTCTGGTGACGTTGATCGCGCTGGCCGCCAAGAACGCGATTCTGATTGTGGAATTTGCTGTGGCTAACGTTGAAGAAAAGGGCATGTCGATTATTGATGCCGCGCTTCAGGCGGCTGAGATCCGCTTCCGTCCGATCATGATGACCTCCATGGCATTTATTCTTGGTTGCGTACCACTCGCCACGGCAGTCGGTGCTTCGGCAAATAGCCGACACTCCATCGGCACCGGGATCATCGGCGGCATGGTTGGCGCCACCATGATTGCTATTATTTTCGTCCCCCTTTTCTTTGTGGTGTTTGAAGAAATGAGCGAAAAGAAAAAGAAGATGGTTGCAGACAACCCTGCCAAGCCCGGACCGCACAATCTAGAAGCACCCGCAACCGGGGAGGATGCAAAATGATCCGCCAACCCCAACGTCGATTGCTCTGGGTGCTCACCTGCACCGCAATGCTTTCTGCGTGTGCTGTCGGCCCTGACTATGAGCGCCCCGACACCAACAACCCCGAATCATTCCGCTCGGCTGCAACCTCGCCCAGCCCAACGACCAGTAGCGATATCCAGCTGGCCAGTGACGCTTGGTGGCAAGGTTTCAACGATCCGGTCCTCAATGAGTTGATCGAAGCCGGCCTACAGAACAATCGTGATCTGCAATCGGCTATTGCCAATGTCCGCAAAGCCCGGGGTCAACTGATCACCACGCGTGGTAAGTTCTTCCCGCAGGTTGAATATTATGCGGCGGGCGAACGCGGTAAGTTTGCAGGCCTGAATCAAAACGTCGTAACGAGCACGCCGGGCAGCTTAACGACCATCGGCACAATGGCGCTACCGGCATCATGGCAACTGGATGTCTTTGGTGGCCTGCGTCGCCAATATGAGGCGGCCAGTGCGCAACAGTCCGCTGCAATTGCGGCACGCCAGGCCGTTGCGCTGAGTGTTGCCGGTGAAGTCGTTAATATTTACGTGACATTGCGTTCGCTGGATCAGCAATTGGCTGTCGCGAAGCAGACACTGGAAAACTACAAGACCACGCTACGCATCTTCGACCTGCGCTTCCGTTACGGCACGGCGAACATGGTGCAGGTGTCACAGATCCAGTCGCAAGTCGATGCTGCCGAAGCCGCTATTCCGCCACTGGTTCAAGCCATCGGCCAACAGGAAAACAATCTGAATTTCTTTCTGGGTCGTAACCCGGGGCCTATTCCCCGCGGCAAACCGATTGATCAGCTAGTCTTGCCAACCCCGCCAGCCGGCCTGCCTTCGGATCTATTGGCACGCCGGCCGGATGTTCGCCTGGCAGAGCAGCAGCTAATCGCCGCTAACGCGCAAATCGGTGCCGTGAAAGCCCAGTTCTTCCCGAACATTTCACTGACCGCAACGCTTGGCACTTCGGCGACTGCGCTTGGTTCCTTGTTTGGCGCAGGCTCAAGCATCTGGGACTTTGGTCCGACCATGCTGGGTCCACTATTCAAGGGCGGCGAAATCTACGGTCGCTACCAGAGCGCCAAGGCAGAGCAACAGGCCATCATGTCGCAATATCTACAGTCCGTAGAAAACGCCTTCCGCGATACTGACAATGCGCTGATTGCAACAACAGAGACGCGCAAGCTGGTTACTGCACGGCAACAGCAGGTCGGCACGCTTAAAACCTATGCCAACCTCTCGAGCATGCAGTTCAACTATGGCTACACGGATTATTTGACCGTGCTGAATGCCGAAGATAGCTTGTTCAAAGCGCAACTGGATCTGGCGCGCAGCCAGGCCGATCGCGCTATGTCACAAGTGTCTCTGTACATGGCACTGGGCGGTGGCTGGGAAGTGGCTGATGCCAAAACGATGGTGGCCAACAAAGCTATCGCCGAGGGCGATGATCCAAAAAATCCCGTGAATCAGCAGGGGTTCTGGCCTTTTAAATAGCGCGGCTGATTAATGAGGTTTGGGTGCGGTATGCAGCAGACGTTGTGCCTCTGCCATATCGCCCCGAACCAGCAACATGGCTTCTGCAGCAACGCGGTCGATCGCCCGATCGATATCAATCTGCTCTTCCTGTCGCGGTCGATGCAAAACAAAATCGGCCACGCCTTGATTGAGCTGTAACGAGCGCGGATGACCGATACCGATCCGTAAGCGCCAATAATCCGGTGTGCCCAGGGCTGCCTGGATATCTTTCAAACCATTATGGCCGCCACTGCTGCCGCCTAATTTGACGCGTAACTGCCCCGGCAGCAGATCCAGCTCATCATGCAGAACCAGCACTTCTTCCGGACGAATGTCGTGAAACCGGGCGAAGGGCCCAACCGATTGCCCAGAACAGTTCATATATGTCTGAGGTTGGATCAACCAAACTTTGCGGCCATCAACATTTGCGGAAGCTACCTCGGCCTTCATTTTCTTATCCGTACTAAAACCGGTAGCGCCGATTGCTTTGGCTAATGCATCCACCGCCCAACAACCCGCGTTATGCCGTGTGCGCTCGTATTCACTGCCGGGATTTCCCAAGCCCACGATCAGTCGCACGGGCACCACGGCCGGAGCGGCTTTGACAGTAGGTTTAGCGGTCTCTTTTTCCGATATCGTCATAATTGATAGCGTAGCGTATTTCCATGAAAAAAGCCGTGCGGGCGTACCGGCACGGCTTTCAAGTAACAGGCCGGCAAACCGGCGCAATACTTAGGCTGCTGGTGCAGCACCTTCGCCAGCAGCATCACCTGCATCAGCGTTGGAACCCTTGACGCCGAGAATAGCGGCAACCACCGAGTTATCACCACCGTGCAACAGAACGCGAACGCCCGCTGGCAGCTTCAGGTCATTAACGTGCAGTGAATGGCCCATTTCCAGATGCTTCAGATCTACTTCGATGAATTCTGGCAAAGCCTTCGGCAGACAGGCAACTTCAATTTCGGTAGCCACGTGGCTAACGATGCCGCCTTGCAGCTTAACGCCTGGGCAAACATCACCGTTGATGAAGTGCAGTGGCACCTTGGTGTGGATTTCGGTGTTGGCATCAACACGCTGGAAATCAACGTGCAGAACCAGCGGCTTATAGGCGTGCAGCTGAACGTCACGCAGGAGCACATCCTGCTTCTGGCCATCAACAATCGCTGTAACAACAGACGCGTGGAAGGCTTCTTTACGCAGGCACTGATAGATTTCGTTGTGGTCTACGTCGAACGATTCAGCCGGCTTGCCTGCGCCATAAATGACACCGGGTACTCGGCCAGCACGACGCAGGCGGCGGCTCGCACTCGATCCCTGCACATCGCGCTTAGTAGCATTAAATTCAAAGCTCATGACTTACTCCAATAAAGTGGACAATCCGCGACCAGATCATCCGGGTAAAACCGGGGCCGAAGCCTCAGTCAATAAACAGCGAGGAAACTGAATCTTCCCTGCTGATGCGGCGGATGGTTTCCGCCAACAATTCTGCAACCGACAATTGACGGATGCGCGAACACTTTTGTGCTGCATCGGTAAGCGGAATGGTATCCAATACCACCAGCTCATCCAGTACGGATTCATTAATCCGTTCAACAGCAGCACCCGATAGCACCGGGTGCGTACAGTAAGCCGTTACACTGCGTGCGCCGTTTTCTTTCAGGGCGGCAGCAGCCTTGCAAAGCGTGCCCGCGGTATCGACCAGGTCATCCACAATGATGCAATCTTTGCCGCTGACATCGCCGATGATATTCATCACCTCGGACACATTTGCCTTCGGGCGACGCTTATCGATAATGGCCAGATCACACTCGAGACGCTTAGCCAGCGAACGGGCGCGAACTACACCGCCATGGTCCGGCGATACGACAATTGGCTTTTCCAGATGCTTCTGCTGCACATCAGCCAGCAGAATCGGGAGACCGTACACATTGTCGACCGGAATATCAAAGAAACCTTGAATCTGTTCTGCGTGCAGGTCCATCGTCATGACACGATCGACCCCGGCGGCAACCAGCATATTGGCAACCAGCTTGGCAGCAATCGGCACACGGTTTGAACGTGGTCGGCGATCCTGGCGGGCATAACCGAAGTACGGTAGCGCTGCGGTGATACGACCCGCGGAGGCGCGCTTGAGCGCGTCCACAATCACCAGCAGTTCCATCAGGTTGTCGTTGGAAGGATGACAGGTCGACTGAACGACAAAGACATCGTTACCGCGAACATGTTCCTGGATCTCGACGCTTACTTCGCCATCGGAGAAGCGGCCGACATCGGCACGGCCGAGCGACAACCCAAGACGTTCAGCAACATCTGCTGCCAGTTTGGGGTTGGCATTCCCGGTAAAAACCATCAGGTTCTGGAAAGGCATGGCGTCCTCTGGTTCCCTTGGTCCGGCGCCCGTCGGAGGCACGCTGCGGGCCTACAAACAAAATGGGCAGCTGCTTTCCGGCAACTGCCCGCAATTCGGTGGCTGGGGAAGAAGGATTCGAACCTTCGCATGCCGGAATCAAAATCCGGTGCCTTAACCAGCTTGGCGACTCCCCAACACTCACCCCCATACGGGGTTGAGGGCGAAATTGTACCCGAAATTTCGGATTTGAACAGCCCCCTTGAGCGCTTTTTATACAACCCCGCTCTAGACCGGAATCAGCGCCTGCAAGGGGTGGTGGTCTAGTCCTTGGCTAACCCAGCCCTGCCAATCGGCCGGCAAACGTTCCCGCACTGCCCTTGCTCCATGTTCATCGTCAAATACTGCAAAAACGCAGGCGCCCGAACCGGTCATCCGGACCCGGCCCGCCGTTTCAGGCTGTGCTTGTAACCAATCCAGCGCCGAACCCACCTCCGGATATAAGCTCACAGCCACCGCCTCCAGGTCATTAGCACCCACACCCCGATTCAGCGCACGCTGCCAGTTTCCTGGATCAATCGCCGGGGTGTCGCGTGGCAAGTCCGCTGACGAAAAAATACCGGCCGTTGGCACAGAGACGCCTGGGTGAATAATCAGATACCAGGCTTCGGGCAGCACCACGGGAGAAAGCGCCTCACCGACGCCTTCGGCAAACGCCGATTGGCCAAAGACGAACACGGGCACATCTGCGCCCAGCGGTAAAGCCAACGCCTGCAATTCAGCCTGACTTCCGCCCAAACCCCAGAGGTAATTCAGGGCAATCAGTACCGTCCCAGCGTCTGAACTGCCCCCGCCTAAGCCGCCCCCCATAGGCAAACGCTTTTCCAGGTGAATACTGACGCCATCGCTAATGCCTGCCGCGCGGCGCAAGGCTTCGGCCGCCCGCACAGTCAAGTCCGTTTCCGCCGGCACCCCGGGAATCGGATTCACTAGAACAACTTGACCATCACTACGCGGCACAAAGCGCAAACTGTCGTGCAATTCAACAAAACGAAAAAGTGTCTGCAGCGTGTGATAACCATCCGATCGGCGACCGGTGACATGCAAAAACAGGTTGAGTTTGGCTGGCGCCGGATAAAGGGAGGACCAATTCCAACGCATCGCCATTTGCGGATCCGGCAGCACTGCGGGCGTCTTGAAGCTCATAGGCAATCAGGGGGCGGGCCGATCAGCCGGATCACTGATGCCATCCCATTCGGTCAACGCTATACGCAACCAGAGCCCATCCGGGCCGGTACCCTCTATCGCCAGCGGCCATTGCGCTGGGGCGGGCGAACCGTATCGGTACTCGAAAACCCAGCCGCGACTACCGGCAGTGAGCGCGCGACCATGCTCATCACGTACTTGCACGGCTGACTTGGCCCAACGACCCCGCAACCACGACTCGGCTGGAATGTCGGGCAAACGAACGCCCGCCAAAGACTCGCCTAATGCCCTTAGATTGGTGGCTTCCCCTCGCTTGCCCGTAGCATCCTGCCAGCGCACTCCGGTGGGCTCAATGTCCACTTTGGCTAGGGCATTCCCCAGCGGGCCAATCAGCCATAAGGTGTCGGCAGCGGGCTGATGCTGCCATGAAAAACGCCCGGCAACCGGCTCTGCCGCTTCTGCCTCAACGGCATTGACAGGCCGTTGCCCGGCAACAAAGCGGCCGGCCAATTGCCATTGGTTCACATCCTTGGTCGACAATGCCGATGCCGCATCGGGCCCCGGCACGTGGGCGCAAGCCGCCAATGCCAGAACAAAAATCATAAACAACCAACGCAACATTAGCCGACTCACAAAGACTGACTCGGTGTGGCCGGCGCACTATCCAGGCCCAGCGTTTTACCCACAGCTCGCAACTCGGCATTGTCTGGAAACTGTTGAAGACCAACGCGCCAGACTCGAGCAGCTTCTTCTTCACGACCAAGCGCCTTAAGCACAACCACCTGGTGCCCAATGATTTCGGGATCCAGGCGAAGGGACGCCGCACGATTTAGAAACTCTAGTGCCACCGGGTAATTTTTTTCACGGTAGTACAGCCAACCCATACTATCGAGAATGAATGGATCGTTAGGAGACAGCGACAATGCCTTATCAAGCAATTTGCGCGCTTCCTTCAAATGAATATTGCGGTCTGCATAGGTGAATCCCAACGCGTTGTAGGCTTGCGCGTATTTAGGATCACGTTTGATCACATCACGCATGCTTTGCTCGAACAGCGGCAGATTGCCAGAACGTTCAGCCAGCATGCCGCGCTCATAGCGCAGAACAATACTAGATGGATCTTTCTTTAGCGCAGCATCCACCAGGCGATAGGCCCCGGGAACATCGCCACTATCACGCACCAGCGTTGCCTCTCCAATCACCAACTCAGCGCGCATTGCGGCGTTGCGCGTGGGCGTAGTTTGCAGCAGACCCTGCGCTGCTTTGAGGTCACCCTCACGGGCCAACAGGTTCGCCGCCCGCAACCGGGCTGTTACAAAGTATTCGCCTTGCTGCACCTTCAAATAATGCATGACGGCATCAGAATTTGCCGTTGCAACGCTCTGCGCTTCTGCCCGGCTCTTGGCGAGCTCCCCCTCACTTTCATAGGCCAGACCCAGGTTGTACTCAATCAGAGACACATCCACTGAATCCATTGTCAGCAAACGTTGCAGCGCCTGAATGCCTAACTGAGGATCCTGCGCCTGAATGGCAATCGCAGCCGCCGTAAAGAGCGCCTCTGGTGCAATATCTGGCTGGGCTACCAGCACTTGAAGCTGGGCGCGCGCCTCCGGGAATTTATCGGCTACCAGCAGTTGCTGGGCGTAAACCGCACGAATTGATGCCGCTTTGGGGTAGTCCGCAAGATACTCGGCTAAGGTTGTCCGAGCCGCAGCCGGTGAGCGTTTCGCCAGAATCTGCGCATTGAGAAGCACCCCTGCTTCCGAATCCGGTTTTTCGCGTCGCGCCTTCTGGACCGCATAAAGGGCAGCTACATCATCACCCGCACGCAGATCTGCCTGCGCCCGCGCCAACCAGGCATCAGGCATAGACAGGTACGGTGCCGTGACTGCATCAACCAGTTTACGAACCACCTGGGGATCTGCCTGAGCAGGGAATCGTTGCCCCAGAAACAGCAACTCCTTTGCTCGACGATCCGCCGGCAATAAGGCAAGGTAACGCTGCAAGGTCGGTTGCGCTTCCGCGTAGCGACCAAGCAGTAACTGCGTCGATACCAGCACACTCAGCGCATCGGTTGAATCAGGCTCTTTTTGCACCCAGAGGCGCGCTGCCTCGAGCATCAAATCGGGCTGCCGATTAATCGTTGCCACTTCAAACGTCCGCCTGAAAATTTCAGGATCGTTGTATTTAAGCGCCAGATCGGCGTAGGCAGCCAATGCCACCTGTGGTTTGTCGCGCTTTAGGGCGATCTCGGCTAACACCACCTCAAAAACCACTTGCGGCGGCGTATCAGAAATCTCAAGCTGTGGGGACGCCGCCGGCACCTCGGCATAGACAAAGCCCGAGGCCAGCAAAGCCGCTAGTAATCCGCAACGTTTGATAGGCGCTTGCCTTCTGGAGGCAAAATCAAGGCGAGGTAACAAAAAACTTGGTCTGAACGGCATGGTAGCGTTATCTTATCCCGTCTTCAGCGCTTTTCACTGAAATATCGCCACAGGATTACACCCGATGCCAGAATTACCCGAGGTAGAAGTCAGCCGGCTTGGCCTCGTTCCCGAACTCACTGGCCGCCGGATTACCGGTGCGGCAACGCGCACGCCCAAATTGCGTTATCCCCTGCCTGCTCAGCTAGGTGCGCGGTTGGCAGGGGCACGGCTCAAAGAAATACGCAGGCGAGGCAAATACCTGCTCTTTGACATGGTTGATCTACCCGACGATCAAACAGCAACGCTGATTCTGCACCTGGGCATGTCGGGCAGCTTGCGTATTGTTACGCCTGACACGCCAGCACAAACCCACGATCATGTAGATATCGCCTTCGGTGAAAAGATTCTGCGACTGCGCGATCCCAGACGCTTCGGCGCACTGCTCTGGCACGATGATGCGACACCGCTTATGGAACACCCTTTGATGGCCGTACTGGGTGTTGAACCACTGGAAGATGAATTCAACGGTGAGTGGCTACACAAACATCTACACAAACGCAGCGGCCCGATCAAACCCGTTTTGATGGATAGTCACCTGGTCGTCGGCATTGGCAACATCTATGCGGCAGAGAGCCTTTTTCTATCGGGAATTTCACCCCTGCGTGCCGCGCAACGCATCAGCGCCACGCGCTGTGATTTACTGGCTGATGCCGTTAAACAAACCCTATCGGCTGCCGTTGCGGCAGGCGGCTCCAGTGTCAGAGATTATGTGCATTCCGACGGCGGCGCAGGCTGTTTCCAGCTGCAATGCGCCGTGTACGAGCGTGAAGGCCAGCCTTGCGTGGGCTGTGGCAAACCGGTGAGAAGAATCAGACAGGCGGGTCGATCAACGTTTTACTGCCCGCACTGTCAGAAATAACGTTGGTTACTTACCAGTCAGCTTCTCGTACTTGGCCCAGAGCTGTTCCTGGTTTTCTTCATGTCCAGGATCTTTAGGAATGCAGTCCACCGGGCACACTTGCTGGCACTGCGGCTCATCGTAATGGCCCACACATTCCGTGCACTTATTCGGATCGATGACATAGATTTCCGGACCCTGAGAGATTGCCTCGTTAGGGCACTCGGGTTCGCAAACATCACAATTGATGCACTCATCAGTAATCATGAGCGACATAGCAGACTCCTGGACAGCGATTAAAGAGGGGAATTTATGGGCGAATTGTCGCTGATTGCGAGGTTTTTAGCCACCCCACAAGCATCATGGGGATGGTTTGCCCCAACCACGCGCCACAAAACAGTCATTCACGTGAGTAGACACAAAGGAACTGACGTCTCCCCCCAGGCGGGCAATTTCACGCACCATCGTGGCGGAAACAAACATATGGCGCTCACCCGGCGTTAGGAACACCGTTTCTACCTCCGGATAAAGTCGACGATTCATGCCGGCCATCTGGAATTCATATTCGAAATCAGAAACAGCGCGCAAACCGCGAATGAGCACCTTGGCCCGCTGTTCGAGTACAAAATCCATCAGCAGCCCATCAAAGCCAACAACCCGGACATTGTCCAGCGGTGCCAAGACCGTGGTTGCCATGTCAATTCGCTCTTGCAGACTAAAAACCGGATTCTTCGAGCGGCTTTCGGCAATGGCCAGCACCACTTCATCGAACATGCCGGCAGCACGCCGCACCAGATCTTCATGACCACTGGTCAACGGGTCAAACGTACCCGGGTAAATGGCGATTTCACGTTTCAGCATGTCAGGCGGATCCGGTAGGAGTCTCGAAAGAGTACAGATGATAATGCACCTGGCCTGCCTGTCCACGTTTCAGACAATTGAGGCCCGGCGCCAACAAATCGGGCAAGGCAACTTCAGCCTCGACATAGAGACGGGCATCACCTGCCAGATGAGGCAGCAAAGGCATGATGATTCGATCCAGCCAACCCTGGCCATACGGAGGATCAACAAAGACCAGATCCAGCGGTGCAGCACCCGGCTTCTTTAAATAGGCCAGCGCATCCGCACAAACCACCTGCAGCACCGGCTCTTTGAGCAAAGCCGCGGCCGCTTGCAAACCGCGAGCAACGACAGGCGCCTGCTCTACCAGCACGACGGATGCCGCGCCACGCGAAGCCGCTTCAAAGCCCAGCGCACCTGATCCGGCAAACAGATCCAGACAATGCCACCCCGTTAAGTTCTGGCCCAACCAATTGAATAAGGTTTCCCGCACCCGATCTGGCGTTGGCCGCAAACCGGGCGCATCGGCAACCGGCAGCTTCCTGCCCCGGTGCTTGCCCCCAATAATCCGCACCTGATTCGGGCGGGCTGATGTTGCGGCCTTGGTCATTATTAATCTGCGGCAGTACGAACCGTGATCAGCTGTTCAGGCTTTACATGCTTCTGGAAAGCCGCGCGAACTAACTCCGGCGTTAATGCACGCACACGTTCCGGATATTTCTCCAACCAGTCGGTAGGCAAGCCATAAAACGCCATCACGCCCAGATTGGCCGCCAGTTTGCTATTAGAATCAATGCGCAATGCAAAGCCCCCGGCAATATTATCTTGGGCTGCTTTTAGCTGTGTCGCCGTTGGTCCACGGCGCAAGAAATCGCCCAACACCGTATCAACCACCTTAAGTGCGTCATCCGCCTGGGCGCGCTTGGTTTCCAGGCCAATAGTAAACGGGCCTTCCACCAACTTCGGATCAAAGTAGCTGTAAACGCTATAGGCATAACCACGATCTTCGCGCACCGCCTTCGTCAGCAATGACACAAAACCGCCGCCACCGAGGGTGTAATTGCCCACCTGCAAGGCAATCTGTTCCGGATCGTCACGCGCCACCGATGGCATACCCACCAGCAAATGCGCCTGTGATGCCGGATGATCTACGCGTACAACACGGGTCGTTGTTTTAACCGGCTTGGGCAGGCTGCGCCCCACATTTGACTGATCGGGAGGCAGCGCGGCTGTTAGCTGCGTCACCAAGGCTTCCGCCTCAGCCCGGGTTAAATCGCCCACCACGGCAATACTAGCGCGCGCAGCGCTGTAATGCTGCCGCCAGAAACGCTCAAGATCTGATCGGTTAAAACTGGCCAGGGATTCCGGCGTGGTCAATCGACCATAGGGGTGGTCGGGATATATCGCCGACATATAGGCCCGCTGCGACAACACCTGCGGTTTGGTCAGCGCCTCTTTGAGGCCGGCAATACTGCGCGCCTGGTCCCGCTTGAACACCGCCCCATCAAAGTGCGGACGGCTAACCGCATCCGTCATCAACCCAATCGCGATAGCGCGGCGCTCCGGGTCTGACAAGGTACGCAAGCTGACGCTAGCGCTATCCATGCCAGCGGCAGAAGACATCTGTGCCCCAATATCAGCCAGCGTTTCGGCCACTTCCTTTTCATTGCGCGAACCAGCGCCCTGATCCAGCAGGCTGGCGGTCATCGAGGCCAGGCCCGATTGTTCAGGTGGATCAAATGCTGCACCTGCCAGAAAGCTAAGTTGCACATCGACGATAGGCAGCGCATGCGTTTCGATAAAGTAAACGCGCGTGCCTTTTTCCGTAGTCCACGATTGCACGGGTGCCGCCAGCGCATGGCTCGTGAGCATCGCTAAAGTTAACGCAAGCACTGCCTGCATGACGCTTTTACCCACTGGTTTGGCGTGATTAGGATTCATAGAAGTCATTAGTGACGCCCTCCGGCTTGAACCGCTTCCGCACGTTTCGCGCGGGCAGCCATTTCAGCTGCATCCAGAGGTTGTGGTACCAGACGGGCAATGGTTAGCTGGTCATCTTTGAAATAACTTTGTGCTACACGCTGCACATCCGCGATCGTGACCTGATTCAATTTATCCAGCATCAGCGGGCTGGCTTGCCAACCATAACCCAGCGTTTCCAGCATACCAATTTCCATTGCCTGCCCCATTACCGAATCCTTCTTGTACACCTCGGAAGCCCTGAGCTGACTTCGCGCCCGTGTTAATTCCGCTTCTGTCACACCATTCTTCGCCACCTCAGCCAATGCGGCACGGATTGCTTGTTCCAGTTCTACAACCGTATGCCCAGCGCGCGGCGAGGCCTGGATCAGAAACATACCGGGCCCACGATTCGTGCTGTCGTAACTACTGTCGACCGATACCGCGACCTGCTGCTCCCGCACTAATGCCGCTGGCAAACGCGCTGCTTCATGCCCATCGAGAATCTGGGCCAGCATTTCCAGTGCATACGGATCAACATCCTTACGCGGGTCATTCAAGCGGGGGGCCTTCCAGCCCATCACCAGCAATGGCAAATCTGCCGGCGCCTTGACTTCCAACTGACGCATTCCCGTCTGCACGGGTTCTTCATAGTGCTTACGCTCTGGCAATGCTCTGGCCGGAATCGCGCCATAGGTCTGTTTGGCCCAACCAAACACCTGCTCATGTTTAACGTCCCCCACAACGACTAATGTGGCATTGCTTGGCACATACCAGCGGCGGTACCAGTCACGCACATCGGCGACGGTCATCTGTTCCAGATCGCTCATCCAGCCAATTATCGGGCGGCGATACGGATGTGCCTGCCAGGCTACGGCACTCATGGCTTCATGGACGCGGGCGCCCGACTGGTCGTCAGTGCGCATGCGCCGCTCTTCCATAATGACCTGGATTTCCTTGCTATATCCGTCGGGGTCTAACGTCAGGTGGCGCATACGATCTGCTTCGAGTGCCATCACCGCTTTAAGCTGCGATGCCGGAACCTGCTGAAAGTAAGCCGTATAGTCCGTGCTGGTAAAGGCATTATCACGCCCACCCACAGCGGCAACCCGTCGGTTAAACTCGCCCGGACCTACGCTAGGCGTGCCCTTGAACATCATGTGTTCCGTAACGTGGGCAACCCCGGTAACGCCATCCCGCTCATCCATACTACCCACGCGGTACCAGACCATCTGTACGGCAGTTGGTGCACGATGATCTTCGCGCACGACCACACGCATGCCATTGGCCAAGGTTGTTTCAAAGGTATTTGCTGCATCGGGTGATGCGCAGGCCCCGAAAGGCATGAGCAACCCGGCAAGCAGAGAGATAAGCCCTAGGGCAGTTGGCAGTCGCATAAGCTATTCGGTGTAGGCTAGAATCAAAGATTACCAAGGATACCCCTGCCACCATGTCTGACGCTACTGATAACCAGCCTCGCCGCTCCTGGCGCGAACGTCTTTTTGCCGGTCTCACCAAAACCCGACAGCAAATCGGTGGTTCCGTTCGTAGCCTGTTTGCCCGCGGCCAGGTTGACGATGAGATGCTGGAAGAGCTGGAAACCCTGCTGCTATCCGCCGATGTCGGCGTAGAGGCTACCGTCATCCTGATCGAAGACCTACGTCAGCGCGCTCGCAAGCAAGGCTTGCAAACACCAGAATCGATACAGTCAGCCATGGTGGATTGCCTGGCTGATTTGCTAAAACCCCTTGAAGCGCCTTTGCAAATTTCCCCACCGGCCGGCACACCCTTCGTGATCATGGTGGCGGGTATCAATGGGGCGGGCAAAACCACCACGCTGGGCAAACTGGCGCATCACTTTCAGGCAGCGGGGCACTCGGTGTTACTGGCCGCTGGCGATACCTTCCGTGCAGCAGCCCGTGAACAACTTCAGGCCTGGGGCGAACGTAACAACGTGACCGTTATTGCCCAGGAGGGCGGCGACCCCTCAGCCGTCATTTTTGACGCCGTTCACGCTGCCAAAGCCCGTGGTATCGACATTGTGCTGGCGGATACTGCCGGCCGCCTGCCCACCCAGATGCATCTGATGGATGAGATTGCCAAAATCCGGCGCGTGATTAATAAAGCTGAAGCGACCGCACCGCACGAGGTGCTACTCGTACTAGATGGCACCATTGGTCAGAATGCCATCGGCCAGGTTAAAGCTTTCGACAAAGCCATCGGCGTTACCGGTCTAGTGATCACCAAACTGGATGGCTCTGCCAAAGGGGGCGTTATTGCCGCCATTGCCAAACAATGCCCAAAACCCGTGCGCTACGTAGGCGTCGGTGAACAAGTGGAAGATCTGCAACCCTTCAGTGCCCGCGCTTTTGCCGAAGCCCTGCTAGGTTAATCCTCCATGCTCATGTTGCTGCGTAGAGAGTGGCCGCTCCTATTAGGACTGGTCACCATGATCGGGATCTGGACCTCGCCCATCCCCATCCAGGATATCCCGCGCACAGGCCTTTTAGCACTGACACTCTTTGCCATCACCCTCACCTCGGTGTTCCGGGTTACCTACCACGCCGATGAATTGGCCGAGCTTCTGGGAGAGCCCTACGGCACCTTAATTCTGACGCTCTCTGCAACGATCATCGAAGTCGCCATCATGGTTACCGTTCTGTCGCATGGCACCGGGAACCCTACCTTTGTTCGGGACACCATTGCAGCTACGGTAATGATCACGGTTGGCCTGATGCTGGGATTGGCGATGTTTATCGGCGCTTTTGTCCACCGGCAACAAACCGTTAATACAGATGGCGCCCTGACTTATCTAGGCCTGATCGTACCGCTTGCCATTCTTGTGCTCATCCTGCCTAACTTTACCGACAGCACCATTGGGCCAACGCTGGCACTTGCTCAGGAAGTCTTTATTGCAATCGTTGCCTTACTCCTTTACGGCATTTTTCTATTTATCCAGACCAGACGGCACCGCAAGCTTTTTCGGGACAACTCGGCTCCGGAGCCTTTGAATTTTGAAGCCAAAGAGAAGCCAGCACGGCCTCGTGGTCAGAAACCTCCCCTGCATGAAGTTTTAAAACACCTGGGTTGGTTATTTGCCAGTCTCTTGCTCGTGGTTCTTCTGGCCGAAGAAATGGCTGTTGTTGTCGACGACCTCCTTGAAGAACGCCATCTGCCCGATCAACTGGGCGGCCTGATCGTGGCGATGCTGGTGCTGGCGCCAGAATGCGTTGCTTCGGTCACTGCCGCTTACCGCAACCGCCTGCAGCGCTCTGTCAATATTGCACTCGGCAGCGGCCTAGCAACCCTCTCTCTGAGCGTGCCCGCCATACTGCTCATCGTTAGCGGCATGGGGCAGACGGTTGAACTCGGGATCCCCGCACGGGAAATGGTCATGCTCATTTCTACGTTATGGGTGGCCAATATCGCCCTAGCCACCAAACGCACCAATCTAATGCAAGGCACTGTTTTATTGGTGCTTTTTCTGACATTCGGCTTCCTCATCGTCGTCCCCTAAATATATTTGGGATTTCCGGGAACTTTTAGCGTTTTTAGCACTCTATTGCATTGAGTGCCAAAACAACGATAATAACGAGAGGAAATCCATGACAACGACTGCTATGACTGTAAGTCACACCAGCAACCCCAAAATGAACGCTTTGACCGCGATGCCCTCGCCGGTTGGCAACCTGGACGCCTACATCCGTGCCGTCCAGCAATATCCTATGCTCACCGAACAGGAAGAGCAGAACTTGGCGCGCCGCCTACGCGATGAAGACGATCTGGATGCTGCCCGTCAGCTCATCGTCTCCCATCTGCGCCTGGTGGTTTCAACCGCACGCCAGTACCTAGGCTACGGTCTGCCGCATGCCGACCTGATCCAGGAAGGCAATATCGGCCTGATGAAGGCGGTTAAACGCTTTGACCCAGAGCGCGGTGTGCGTCTGGTGTCCTTTGCCATGCACTGGATCAAGGCCGAGATTCACGAGTACGTCCTGAAAAACTGGCGCCTCGTTAAAGTGGCGACGACCAAGGCGCAGCGCAAACTGTTTTTCAATCTGCGCAGCATGAAAGGCAATGCCAGCCATCTGGACCAGGCCACGACTGAAGCCATTGCGACACAGTTGAATGTGTCCGAGGCGGATGTGCGCGAAATGAACACACGCCTATCGGGTCGCGACATTGCACTCGATCCGGGCCCGGATGTTTCTGACGAAGATAGTTACGCGCCCATCGACTATCTGGCCGATGACACGATGGAACCAACCGCCGTGCTGGAAGGCCGTGATCGCGACCGCCTGCAATCCGACGGTCTGCAGAACGCGCTGGCCCAGCTGGACGCGCGTAGTCGCCACATCGTTCAAGCGCGCTGGTTAGCGGATGACAGTGGCGCGACCCTGCAAGAACTGGCCGACGAGTATGGTGTCTCTGCCGAACGTGTCCGCCAGATCGAAGCCAAGGCGCTCAAGTCGCTGCGTTCTTATCTGGTAACAGCTTAAAGGCTCAATCCCCCTGCCGAAACCGGCAGAAAAACCGTATAATTCAAAGCAATACAAAGCGCCCGCTTGCCGCGGGCGCGTTTCTATTCATTGTCGGCAAAACCGGCATCCAGCTATTCAGGAATTCGCATGGCAGGACATAGCAAATGGGCCAATATCCAGCACCGTAAAGGTCGCCAGGATGAAAAACGCGGGCGCGTGTTCTCCCGCCTTGCCAAAGAAATTACCGTTGCCGCCAAAATGGGTGGTGGTGATATCAACTTCAACCCCCGCCTGCGCATGGCTATTGATCGCGCCAAAGGCGTCAACATGCCTGCCGATAACATCGACCGTGCAGTTAAGAAAGGCACTGGCGAGCTGGAAGGCGTTGAATATGTTGAACTTCGCTACGAAGGCTATGGCACCAATGGCGCTGCTGTCATCGTTGACTGCCTGACCGATAACAAAACCCGCACGGTGGCGGATGTGCGCCATGCGTTCTCTAAGCATGGTGGCAACCTTGGCACCGATGGTTGCGTGGCATTCCAATTTCAACATTGCGGGCAGTTTCTATTCGCGCCAGGCACCGATGAAGCCAAGCTGATGGACACCGCCATTGAAGCCGGTGCCGATGACGTACAGACCCATGAGGATGGCGCGCTCGAAGTGCTGTGCCCGCCGAATGATTTTGGTAGCGTGCAGGAAGCGCTCACTGCGGCCGGGTTCAAACCGGAAATGGCAGAAGTGACTATGCGCCCGCTCAACGAAACCGAACTTACCGGTGATGACGCGGCCAAGATGCAGAAACTGATCGACGCCATCGAATCCCTGGACGATGTCCAGGCCGTTTACACCAGCGCCGTTTTTGACGAGGCCTGATTCCTTGTCCAAGGTCACGCGCATTCTCGGCATTGACCCGGGTCTGCGCATGACCGGCTTTGGCGTCATCGAAATGCAGGGCCAGAAATTACGTTACGTTGCCAGCGGCTGCATCAAGTCTGATGGCGCCCAGCGACTGCCTGAACGTCTGCTGACCCTTTACTCGGGTATCACCGAAATTATTGGCACCTACCAACCGGATATCGCCGCTGTCGAACAGGTGTTCTCGAACGTGAACCCGCAATCAACCCTGCTGCTAGGCCAGGCGCGCGGCGCGGCGATCACCGCACTCGTGGCCAAAGGCTTGCCCGTTAGCGAATACACCGCGCTTCAGGTTAAGCAGGCGGTGGTTGGCCATGGCAAAGCGGCAAAACAACAAGTGGCCCATATGGTGATGCGCCTGCTCACCCTGCCGGGCGAACCGGGTAGCGATGCGGCCGATGCGCTGGCCTGCGCCATCTGCCATGCACATGGTTCGCAAGGACTTGGACAGCTGGCTGCACCCGGTCGGCGCCAACGTGGCGGCCGCCTGCTGGCGCTGGCCGATACCGAATTGCTTAACAAAGCAACTGTTAGCAAAAGCAGTACGTTACGGAGACCCGCAGCATGATTGGCCGCCTAAGTGGACGCCTCATCGCCAAACAACCGCCAGCCATTCTGCTGGACGTACAGGGCGTGGGCTACGAAGTCGATGTGTCGATGAACACCTTCTGCGAGCTGCCGGCCCTGGATGCCACCGTAACCCTGCACATTCACATGGCCGTGCGTGAAGACGGGCATTTTCTATACGGTTTCCTCAGCGAGAGCGAACGCACCGCCTTTCGCCAGTTGATCAAAATCTCCGGCGTGGGTGCCCGCATGGCGCTGGCCGTGCTCTCAGGTCTTAATGTTGACGAACTGGCGGCGGCTATTGCCCGCCAGGACGTAGCGTGTTTCACCCGCATCCCGGGCATCGGCAAAAAAACGGCCGAACGTCTGCTGCTCGAACTCAAGGGCAAGCTGGATCTAGTGGCCGGCAATGCCGCTACCATTGCGGCAGGGCAAACGCTTGTTGCTGATCCCTTACAGGATACGATCGATGCACTGGTTGCTCTCGGCTACAATGCCCGCGAGGCACAGAGCGCTACCAAGGCACTGCCGGCTGGCGTTAGCACGACCGATGCCATTCGCCTCGCCCTGAAACAGTTATCTGGTTTGAAATAGCCCGATCGATCAAGGAAACCGCGCATGTACTCACCCGGCCTACAGATTTCTCGCATTACGATTATTGCCCTACTTATCGTGGGCGTGCTGTGGGTGCTACGTCCTTTTCTCTCACCGCTACTCACTGCACTGATTATTGTAGTTGCCACCTGGACGCCCTATTCCTATCTGGTGAAGCGTTTAGGCAATCGCAAGACCTTGGCAGCAGCGATCATGACGCTGTTGCTCGCTGTCTTGATTCTGATCCCGACATTCTTCCTCGGCGGACAAGTCACTAAAGCCGGCGCGATTCTTGTCGAAACCCTCAAAGACCGTTTTCAGGGTGGTCTTGGCGATCCGCCTAGCTGGGCACTGGCACTGCCTTTGGTCGGCGAGCATATCCAGACCTACTGGAACCATCTGCTCAATGATGCCAATAGCGGCACGGAACTGCTGCAACGGATTTACGAGCCCGCCAAACGTTTAATCACCAGCATCGCCTCGGGCGTTGTGAACGGCGTTCTGCAAATCCTCATTGCTATCTTTATTGCCTTCTTTGCTTATCGCGATGGCGAACAGTGGTCGATGTGGCTGCGCAATGCAGCCCGCCGCCTCAGTGGTGATATCGGCACGCACATGGTCGATGTGGCCGGCAAAACCATCATCGGTGTGATGGTAGGCATTCTCGGCACCGCTGCCGCCCAAGGCATGGTGGCCTACGTTGGTTTCAAAATTGCGGGTGTACCGAATGCAGGCCTGTTGGGTGCTGCCACCTTCCTGACCTCCATGCTGCCCGCAGGCCCGGTATTGATCTGGCTCGGTGCTGCCTACTGGCTTTATGATCAGAGCATGACGGGTTGGGCCATCTTTATGGTGATCTGGGGTGCAGCGGGCATTAGCAGCGTGGATAACGTGGTGCGCCCTGTCCTGATTGCCCATACGGCCAGCCTCCCCTTCCTACTGATTGCCCTAGGTACCTTCGGTGGCATCATCGGCTTTGGTTTTGTCGGCATCTTTATTGGCCCGACATTACTGGCCCTGGCTGTTGCAGTGACCAACCAGTGGCTGAATCACCGTAACACCATCACGCACGCGGAACGCCTGTGATAGAAACCGACGATTTCGCAGCGGGCGACGACCGGCTCATCACGCCGAACAGCGCTTCCCGCCAGGAAGAAGCGCTGGAACGGGCGCTTCGACCGAAACGGCTGGCAGACTACACAGGTCAACACAAGGTTCGTGATCAGCTCGGCCTATTTATCGAAGCCGCCAAAAAGCGGGGCGATGCGCTCGATCATGTACTACTCTTTGGCCCGCCAGGCTTAGGCAAAACCACACTGGCACACATCATTGCCCATGAACTTGGGGTCAATCTGCGCCAGACCAGCGGCCCGGTACTCGAACGGCCTGGCGATCTGGCGGCACTGCTCACCAATCTTGAACCCCACGACGTGTTGTTCATTGATGAGATCCATCGCCTGTCGCCCGTCGTTGAAGAAATTCTCTACCCGGCACTCGAGGACTATCAGATCGACATCATGATTGGCGAAGGGCCTGCTGCCCGTTCAGTCAAACTTGATCTGCCACCCTTCACATTGGTGGGCGCCACTACGCGCGCGGGCATGCTGACCAATCCCCTACGCGATCGTTTCGGCATTGTCGCCCGGCTTGAGTTTTACGCCGCAGAAGATCTACAGCAAATTGTTGCCCGTTCGGCCCGCCTACTAGAACTGGCGCTTGCCGATGATGGTGCGCTGGAAATCGCCAAGCGTTCGCGCGGCACACCGCGTATTGCCAACCGCCTGTTACGTCGGGTGCGTGACTACGCTGAGATTCGTGCGCCCGAGCAACAAGGCGGCATCAATCGTCAAACAGCTGATGCGGCGCTCGCCATGCTCGATGTGGATGCCGTCGGCCTGGATCTGATGGACCGTAAACTGCTCTTAGCCGTCATTGAAAAATTTAGCGGCGGCCCGGTTGGTGTAGATAACCTGGCTGCTGCCATCGGCGAGGCGCGAGACACCATAGAAGATGTCCTGGAGCCATTCCTGATCCAACAAGGCTACCTGCAACGCACACCCCGTGGCCGTGTTGCCACGAGCCGTGTCTATCATCACCTGGGACTGCAAGCCCCTTCGGATGAAGGCAATATCCCACTCTGGCAAGAATCTGAGCTGCGCTGATATGAGCACTTTCGTCCATCCAGTTCGCATCTACTACGAAGACACCGATGCCGGTGGCGTGGTCTATTACGCCAACTACCTCAAGTTCTTCGAGCGCTGCCGCACCGAGTGGTTGCGCTCTTTCGGCCACAACCAGACAGACCTACTCGCTGCCGAAGACATTGTCTTTGTCGTCAAATCCGTAAGCGCCGACTACAAACGTCCGGGCAAACTGGATGACAGCCTCGAGGCTGGATTAAGTCTGGAACACCTGGGCCGCGCGCAGCTGCAATTTGCCCAATGGGTCGACCGGCTTAATGCCGATGGCTCTCGCGAAACCCTTGTCACCGGTCACGTCAAGCTGGCCTGTGTCAACCTCAAGACCCTCCGACCCGTTTCTATTCCCGAATGGCTACACAGCCAACTACAACCTAGCGACGCATCATGAATCCAACTCCCCAAGATATGTCTATCCTGAGTCTCGTACTCGGCGCCAGCGCCGTTGTTCAAGGCATCATGCTCCTACTGCTCATCGTTTCCTTCATGTCGTGGTACTACATCTTCCTGAAGTGGCTAACGGTACGCGCCGAAAAGAACAAGACCGCCAACTTCGAGCAGTCGTTCTGGTCTGGCAGCAGCCTAAATGATCTCTATCAGGCCGCGCTCAACGATCGTCACAACGCCGGCAGCCTGGAACGCATCTTCGAATCCGGTTTGCGCGAGTTCAACAAACTTCGCGACCAAAGAATGCTTGAGCCTAAAGACATCCTTGATGGTTCCCGTCGCGCCATGCGCGCCACCTACCAACGCGAACTCGATGGTCTGGAATCGCATCTCGCCTTCCTGGCTTCGACCGGTTCGGTCTCCCCTTACGTCGGTCTGTTCGGTACGGTGTGGGGCATCATGCACGCCTTCCGCGGCCTATCCAATGTAGGCCAGGCCACCCTGTCGTCGGTAGCGCCCGGGATTGCCGAAGCGCTCGTTGCCACAGCCATTGGTCTCTTTGCCGCTATTCCTGCCGTCGTTGCCTACAACCGCTTTTCGTATGACATCGACCGCCTCGCATCGCGCTTCGAATCCTTCATGGAAGAGTTCTCGAACATCCTTCAGCGCCAGATGAAGTAAGGGAAGCTGCGCAATGCGTAATCGCCGTAAACTCAAAAACGAAATCAACGTCGTTCCTTATATCGACGTGATGCTCGTGTTGCTGGTGATCTTTATGGTCACTGCACCGATGATGCCTACCGGCAATATCGACTTGCCCACCGTTGGCCAAGCAGCTACGCCACCGGTCGCACCCATTGAGGTATCAGTTCGTGCCGACCAGAGCCTGGCGATTGTCAATCGTGGCGGTAACGGCCAGGAGCAATCCGTCACGCTGGAACAGTTAACGGATCAGCTACTCGCCATGCAGAAGGGCAACCCGGATACCCCAGTACTGATTGCCGGCGCCAAAACCGTGCCGTATGAAGCCGTGCTCCAGGTGATGGATCAGTTGCAAAAAGCGCAAATCAAGCGGGTTGGCCTGCTGGTTTCGCCCACTGGCAAGTAAGGCGGAGACGCTACGTTGTCGTTTTCCGGTTTCATGGCACGCCTGAAAGACCTCTGGCAATCTGCTCGCCCCTCGGCGCAAGCGCCCGGGTTGGATCGAGCCGCCCAGCAAAAGGCTCAGGAACGCAAAGCGCTGATCTACACGATCATCATGCACCTGATTCTGGTGCTGTTTCTCATTCTCGGCGTCAGTTGGAATAACAAAGAACCTGAACCCATGCAGGCGGAACTGTGGACGCCGCAGCAGCTGGCCGCTGTGAATGCTGCAGCCAAGCGCGAAGCCCAGACTTTCGGCGATAAAGATGCCCCGACGCCGCAACCGGAACCTGCACCCAAGCCTGAACCAAAACCCGAACCCAAGCCGGAGCCTAAGCCCGAGCCAAAACCCGAGCCAAAGCCTGAGCCTGTAAAGGCCCCGCCTAAACCTACGCCTGCCCCTGTAAACCAGAAGGCAGATATTGCGATCAAGCAAGACAAGAAGCCTGAGAAAGACAAGACGCCCGAGAAAGTGCCGGACAAGAAAGATCCAAAGGCCAAGGACGTCAAAGAGACGAAGGACGACAAGAAAAAGCCCGATACCAAGGATGCCAAAAAGAAGGCCCAGGATGATTTCCTGGAAGAATTGAAACGCGAAGAACAGAAGATCGCAGCGCAAAAGCAACAAGCCGCTGCAGCCGACGCGCGCGCTCAACGTGAAGCCGCTATGCGGGCACAGGCGGGCGCCGAAGCCAAGGCAGCCGGCGCCGCACGTGCCAAGGGCGACGACCGCAGCTATCTGGCCAAACTCAAGACCAAGATTCGTGGCAACGTCATTCTGCCGCCAAACTTACAAGGTAATCCCGCGGCAATTTTCCGGGTCACCCAACTGCCCTCAGGGGAAGTGATCGACGTTCGCCTTATGCAGTCTAGTGGCAACCCGCAACTTGATACGGCGGTTGAGCGCGCCATCCGCAAATCATCGCCGCTGCCTGTACCAGAAGGCCGTTCGCCAGACCGGGTAATCGATATCACCTACCTGCCGTTTGAAAAACCGCAGCAATAATCCCCAGATACCGTTAAGCATCGAATGACTATAATGACCTCCATGAAAATGCTCGCTAATTTATCCCGCAACGCTCGGCGTCTACTTGCCGCGCTGTCTCTCGTCACGCTGGTTGCCAGCCCTGCCTTGGCCCAATTAAATATCGAGGTCGTTGGTGCCGGCATGCAACGCATACCGGTCGCTGTGCCCAATTTCGGCGGCGACGAAGGCCTTGGCCGTGAAATTGCTGCCGTTGTGCGCAGTGACTTAACCAGCACGGGTCTCTTTAACCTGGTGAACACAGACGGCATCGTTGCCGAAGAAAATAGCGCTGTCGACTTTGCGGCCTGGCGGTCGCGCGGTGCTGATGCCTTGGCGACGGCCACAGCCGCGCGCCCCGGTGGCCAGATTGAAGTCCGGGTACGCGTGGCAGATATCGTCAAACGCGGCTCGCTCGGTAATACCGTTGTGACGGTACCGGGTAACAACGCACGCCTTGCCGGCCACAAAGTGGCCGACTTTATTTACCAAAAGCTCACCGGTCAGCCGGGCTACTTTTCATCACGCATTGCTTACGTCTTAAAGCAAGGAAACGGACCTAGTGCCCAGTTCCAGCTGATCGTAGCCGATGCCGATGGCCAGAACCCTGTTGCCGTTTTCAAGTACAACCAGCCCATCATCTCGCCCGCCTGGTCACCCGATGGCAGCAAGTTGGCCTACGTGTCCTTCGAAAAGAGCAAACCCGTTATTTTTGAACAAACGCTCAAAACTGGTGCACGCCGTGCCGTTGCCAGCTTCCGCGGTTCTAACTCTGCACCAGCTTGGTCACCGGATGGCAGCCGCCTGGTAGTGGCCCTATCACGCGAGGGTGGGACGCAGCTCTATAGCATTTCCCTAGCCAGCGGCCAGGCCACACGCATTACGAATACCAGCGGTATCGATACCGAGCCAGCCTTCTCGCCTGATGGCCAATGGATCTATTTCACCTCGGATCGTGGCGGCAGCCCACAGATTTACAAAATGCCGGCCGGTGGCGGTGGCGCCCAACGCGTTAGCTTTGATGGCAATTACAACGTAACGGCTCGCCCATCGCCAGATGGCCGTACCTTAGCCTTTATCACCCGGCGTGACGGCGGTTTCCGTGTGGCTACGCTAGATCTTGCGACCCGTCAGGTTACTGTGCTGACCGATTCACAACGTGATGAAAGCCCGACTTTCTCACCCAATGGCCAGATGATTCTCTATGCCACCATCCTGGGTGGACGTGGCGTTCTGGCCGCCGTTTCAGCTGACGGCCAGATTCGCCAGCGCCTATCTGCAGTCAACGGCGACGCCCGCGAACCGGCCTGGGGCCCTAACCGTTAAAGCTGATTTCAGCCTAGGCATAGAAAATGCTTCTATCTCAAGGGCTTGATCGCTTACAATTCTAAAAACCTCTGGAGCAACACTCATGCAAAATATCACTCGCAAGCATTTTATCCGCCTGGTACCGGCGCTGGCCGTTGCCCTGCTGGCCGCCTGTAGCTCAACCCCTGACAATAGCTCGGACCTGGCCAGCGTTGACGCGACCGGTACGTCCGGTGTGCCTAAGCTGTCTGCAGCGGCCCTGGCTAAACTGCGCGATCCGAACAGCCCGCTGTCCAAGCGTAGCGTTTACTTCGATTACGATCAGTACGACGTGAAGCCAGAATACAAGAACCAGCTGCAAGCCCATGCCAAGTTCATCGCTTCGGAGCCTAACGCGCGCGTTCTGGTTCAGGGCAATACCGATGATCGCGGCAGCCGCGAATACAACCTGGCGCTGGGTCAGCGTCGTGCTGATGCCGTTAAAAAGCAACTGGTGCTGATGGGTGCCCCGGAATCGCAAATCGAATCCGTGAGCCTGGGCAAAGAAAAGCCAAAGGCACTGGGTGACAACGAAGCGGCCTGGACGGAAAACCGTCGCGCTGACATGCTCTATAACGGCGAATACTGATCATGATGCGGTCCCTTCCGGCGGCGCTGGCCGCCGCCGGTTTGCTTTGTGCAGTTCCGGCGCACGCCGGGCTGTTTGATGATGACGTGGCCCGCAAGCAGGTAAATGACCTGCAAAAGACCACCAGCCAGACACTGATAGATCAGAGCCGTCAGATTGACCAGCTCAACCAGCAAGTGGCCGAACTACGTGGCCAGGTTGAAGTCATGAACAATCAGATCACCGATCTGGATAAACGTCAGAAAGATCTCTATCTGGATCTGGACAACCGCTTGCAAGCGATTGAAGCGGGCAAAGGCAAGGCCCCTGCTAAACCGGCAACACCCGTGATCTCCGATGCGCCTAAAGCCACAGAGAAAACTGCCGATGCCAAAGCAGATAGCAAACCTGCGGATGATCCTTCTACGACACTCAAAGCCTATGAATCGGCGCTCAGCCTGTTCAAAGCCGGCAAGTACAAAGAAGCTGCCGCTGCCTTTGATAAGTTTGTTAAAACCTACCCAGATACGGAACAGGCACCCGCTGCCCAGTTCTGGTTGGGCAATAGCTACTACGCCGTTGGTGATTGCAAACAGGTAATCACATCGCAACAGAAGCTGCTTGCGAAGTGGCCCAAGAATAGTCGTGCCCCAGACGCTATGGCGAACATTGCCAATTGCCAGGCAGAGCTAGGCCAGAAAGCAGATTCACAAAAAACTCTGAAAGATCTGGTGGCCAAGTATCCGGATTCCAAAGCGGCCGGCGCAGCCAAGCAGCAAATTAAAAAGTAAGTTGTCATGACGCAAACCAAGGGCACGGACCGCGAACAGTCGGTTCGACTGAGCGAAGTATTTTTTTCGTTACAGGGCGAAGCAGCGCGTTCGGGGCTGCCCACCGTTTTTATCCGACTCACGGGCTGCCCATTGCGTTGCACCTGGTGCGACACCGAATATGCCTTCACGGGTGGTACACCAACCCCCATTAGTGACGTGCTTGCTGAAGTGGCCCGTTACCCCACCCGTAATGTTTGCGTTACCGGTGGCGAACCGTTGGCCCAGAAGACTTGTTTGCCTTTGCTCAGCGCACTCTGCGATGCCGGATACGACGTCTGTCTTGAAACATCCGGCGCGCTGGATATTGTCCCGGTCGATCCGCGCGTTGCCCGCATCATGGATCTGAAGGCACCCGGCTCCGGTGAAAGCGCCAAAAATCTACTGGCTAATATTGCCGATCTACGTAAAGCAGACGAAGTTAAGATCGTGTTGGCCTCACGCGCTGACTACGATTGGGCTAAGGAAATGGTCAACGCCCACCAGCTCAACACGCGTTGTGACGTGGTCTTCTCCCCGGTAGCCGGACAACTTAATCCGACGGATCTTGCCGAATGGATACTGGAAGATGGCCTCGCTGTGCGCTTCCAGATCCAGTTACACAAATTGCTCTGGAGTGATGCCCGTGGCAAATAATGATCTCAACGCCCCACCGGCTGTTGTATTACTCTCCGGCGGCCTAGACTCGGCCACTACCCTGGCCATTGCGAAAGACCAAGGCTTTGCGTGCCATGCCATTGCTTTCGATTACGGCCAACGGCATCGCGCTGAACTCGACGCCTCATTGCGTCAGGCACAAGCACTCGGTGCATTAAGCCACCGGGTAGTGCATGTGGACATGAATCAGTTTGGTGGCTCTGCACTCACCGACTTTTCGATGAATGTGCCTGAAGCTCATAGCCAGCCGGGCATTCCCAGCACGTATGTGCCTGCCCGCAACACCGTGATGCTCTCTCTAGCGCTGGCACTGGCCGAAACACTCCACAGCCGCGATATCTTTCTGGGCGTTAATGCCGTCGACTACTCCGGCTATCCGGACTGTCGTCCCGAATACATTGCGGCCTTTGAACACATGGCCAACCTGGCTACCAAAGCGGGTGTTGAAGGCACGCACTTCCGCGTGCATGCCCCACTCATCGATATGAGCAAGGCAGATATCATCCGTGCCGGCACCGCATTAGGCGTTGACTATAGCCTGACGGTTTCTTGCTACCAGGCTACGGCCGATGGCAAAGCCTGTGGGCATTGTGACTCCTGCGCCCTGCGCGCTGAAGGCTTTGCGGCAGCCGGCATAGCCGACCCCACGTTCTACGTTAACGCTTAAGCCCTAAGCTTTACGTTGCCAGCAGGTGAGCTGGGCCACGGTATGCTGATACTTGCGCGCCGTTTCGCGGATCACAAAAGGCACATCTTGCGGCTCACCCATCGGCACAAAATCTCGGGCCAAATGGGCATGCAAGGCATCAAGTGTCGTGTAACGCTCACCATCCTGCTTGAAGCCACCTAGCCACTGTGATTTAGGCGTGTGCTCTTCAAGCCAGGTGTAAGGCGACGTGATTACCAGCACACCGCCCGGTACGATACGTCGGCCAATCTCATCCAGGAACTTGGCCGGGTCATACAAGCGATCGATCAGATTCGCCGCCACGACCAGATCAAAATCCTGATAGGTGTCTTTGAGGTTACAGGCATCGCCCTGCCAGAAGGCTACCTGGCTCGCACAATGATTCAAGCCAAGTTTTTCCAGCGAGACTTCGTGGAAGGACTGCAGTGCACCCTCATCCGTGAGTGCATAACGCACAACGCCATCCTGCATCAGTTCATCGGCTAAATTAATAAAGCGTGCAGAAAAATCAATGCCCGTGACTGATTCAAACCCGGCGGCTCCGGGCAAGCCTTTAGCCAATTCAAAACTCGTTCGTCCAACCGCACATCCGATATCCAGCGCCCGACGCATTGGTTTACCCTGCATTGCCTGTAGCGCAATCTCGGCCACGGCCTTGGGAAAATTCGGCACGTTGAAATAGCTTTGCCCAAAATGGAACTCGGCATATTGCGACAGCAACGCATCATCTTCGTAACGCGAGACCTGGGGCTTTAACGGTGCATCACCAACCACATACCTAAACCCTGCATGCTGGAAAAAGTGTCTGCGGAAAGCATAACGCGAGGCGCGTACCGCTTCGTTACCGCAAGAGATCCACGAACCACCCTTGATGAGATCATGGCGCTCATCAAAGGTTGGAATCGAAAAATCGTCATACAGCGGATGTGCTTCAAAGCCGGCAAAGGGATAAATCGGCGTGCAGGTCCATTGCCAGACATTGCCCACCACATCATAAAAATCCCCATGGGCATAACGATTCACGGGCACCGAACTACAACCGCCAGCCAAGCGACGCTGCGCGGGCGTTTCTGGCGTCACGCCCGAAACATCATAAATTCGATACCACTCGTCTTCGGTCGGCAACCGAACGGGCTGCTCTGTAACTTCAGCCTTCCAGACGCAAAAAGCCGCGGCTTCGTGATAATTGACCTCGACCGGGCAATCCCAGGGCATGGGCACTTCTTCACACATCAGGCGCAAATGCCAACCTGCTGGGTTATTGACCCAGAAAGTCGGGTGGGCCGCCTGTGCAAAGTTGCGCCATGCCAAGCCCTCTTCTTGCCAGTAGCGGTCTTGACTATAGCCACCCGCTTCGACGAATGATAAATACTCAGCGTTAGATACCAGCAAACGACCGGCCTTAAAGCTTGGTACGTTACTCTGGTGGGCCCCATATTCGTTATCCCAGCCGTAACGGCGCGCCTCATCGGACGCTGCGCAGGCGTCGTCATGCGGATTACCCTTGCCAAGTCTAATCTCGCCCGCTGGCACCACCACCAAATCATTCTGAGGCGCACTATTTACGCTACCCGACACTAATGATGCCGGCATCCAGGCCGGATTAGGCTGCACATAGGCCAACTGATGCTGCCGAATCAATACGGAGGAAGTTTCCAGGTGAATAAGCTCATGCTCTACGCCCATGAGGATCGCCCACCAGGGATTATCCCAACCGATCGGCCCACGCCAAGGGGCCTCGCGTATGACACGGGTTACTGCTGCACGAACCTGTTGCCGATAAGCCTTAACCTCGGCGACGGTTGGCCAATCGTAATTAGCCTCGTCCAGATCATCCCAGCTCATTTCATCCACGCCAACAGCAAAGGTTGCCTCAAAGCGTGGATTAATCCGTTCAGGGATCAATTTGGCCAACAACAGCTTGTTCACAAAGAAGGTTGCCGTATGACCAAAGTAGAAGATCAGCGGGTGTCGGAGACTAATCGGCTTATCGTAATAAGCCGCATCGGAGCGCAGACAGCCAAATAGCGACTCGTAGCGATCAAAACAGTTTTCAAAGTAGGACAGCAGGTTCTTACGCAGTTCTGCTTCACCCATCCCGCACCAATCTGGCGACACTGGGAATACACCGGAATTCATAGACGTCATCAAGCCGCTTTAGTATCAATCACCTGCCCATTGTAAGCTACGAACCTAACTTGACTGTTAGCCCATTAGAAACTAGAATGTCGCCTCTTTGTTGTGCCCTGGGGGTCGGTAGCTCAGTCGGTAGAGCAGCGGACTTTTAATCCGTTGGTCGTGGGTTCGAATCCCACCCGACCCACCAAGTGTTATAATTTTTGCCCTGACGGGTCGTTAGCTCAGTTGGTAGAGCAGCGGACTCTTAATCCGTAGGTCGAGTGTTCGAGTCACTCACGACCCACCACTTTCTTAGTGGTTCCGTCAGAAACATCAACCGCCCACGAGGCGGTTTTTTGTTGTCTGAAGATTATGCCGGCCTTCACTCCTTCCGCCCCCCGTAAAAACGGGGAGGGATACCCAAGCGGCTAAATAGATCGAGTTTTGCCAGACACAATTGCGCAGTCTTTAAGGTATAACGTTCTAACCTTCAAATCCTACCGTTAGGTTAAATCCCAAAATGACTCTCAGTGTCAGCGCCAAATGGACGCTCACATGGGCTTTAGCGTTTACCGTTTCGAGCGCTGTGGCAATGCCTGTGAATACAGATTTTTCTGAACTTGCCGAACCTACAGAGGCGAGTGAGCCAGAAGAAGTAATGCATGTAGATATCTCCCCTGCGCAACTAGAAGCGATGCAGACGCGAACTTTTGATTTGGGTATTACTGACGTAGCAACTTCAATTAAGACACTAGCGAAAGAGCGAACCGAGCGTTGTTTATTCACTACTGCCGATGCAAAGAAAACACATCAGCTGGAAGGGGTGTGTCGGCTTAAGACTCAAAGTGTTACTACTGGTGAGGCTTTAACTGCAGGAGCAGCCTCATTTTTACCATTCATTGGAGGTTTAGTTGGTTTAAGTGTGCAAAACACTTTCTATAAAAACATGTTGGCGCAAGTCACGGAAATTGAATTCAACATCGTGGCGGCGAATCGCCATGAAACTTTAGTCAGAATTCGTCTGTATGACATGAAAGGCACCCAATTAGACAACCCTGTGCTTTACGCTGAGGAATTTCAATTGTTAGGTGATGCCCTGTCCGCGTCACCACGCACAGCAACTTTGATCGCGATTCCGAACCGGGACAAATTTTAACGCTGTGTTTCATTGCTTGTTCAACAACTACACAGATAGCTAGTTCACCCTCTGAAACCCGGCAGTAGCGGACTATTGTTGAGTTTTCTTAATAGACAACTTCCGCTATGGGTCGACAGATGTCGGCTAAGCGCGAATGTTATCTTTTTTGTTTCGGGGTCAGTTATGATGATTGGTGATTGCTCATGTATCCAGGCGCCCAACACAGAATCGCAACATGATTAGCCACTTAGACCACTTGGTGCTTACCACCGCTGATGAAACGGCTTGCATTGATTTTTATACCCGCGTTATTGGGATGACATTAGAGATCTTTGTTGGAGGGACGCCTCCAGTTGAACGGAAAGCCTTCAAGTTTGGCAATCAAAAAATAAATTTGCACATCAAGGGCAAGGAGTTCGAACCAAAAGCGAACATGCCGACACCAGGTGCGTTGGATCTTTGCTTCATCTCTTCACTACCCTTGGGTGCGGTAGTCTCAAGAATTAATGAGTGCAGATGGCCCATAATTGAGGGGCCAGTAAAGCGCACGGGGGCAACGGGTCCGATTCTCTCTGTCTATCTACGCGATCCAGATGGGAACTTGATAGAACTATCCGAACCGATTACAGCCTAGCCTAAGCTACCCAACGTATTTATCTCTTTAATCGTCTGCTTTTGGTTGCTAACCGCCATTCCATATGTTCGAGCCTGAGTACCATGTCGTTTTAAACGACATTGCTTCTAAAGCCGTTTAAACGACACCAAAGCGCCAGACATCAATTGCACAGTCTATTGCACACCACAATTATTGTTCTTTAACTCACTGTTCTAATTAGGTATTAGTTCGTCACCCTACGCTCCTAATCCGTAGGTCGAGTGTTCGAGTCACTCACGACCCACCACTTCTTAGTTGACCGTCAGAAACATATAACCGCCCATGAGGCGGTTTTTTTGTCTTTTACCCTCATATCTGGCATGTCAGAAGATTGCCTTTAAAATGAAGGCATGAAACCTCAAGAACGCCTGCATCGTGGCCTAGGGCAGCGACAGATAGAAATGATTGCCATCGGCGGCTGCATTGGCACAGGCCTGTTCATGGGCTCCGGAAAAACCATTTCCAGTGCTGGCCCAGCCGTGATTCTGATCTATGCCATCACGGGTCTCATGCTTTACTTTGTCATGCGTGCCATGGGCGAGTTGTTGCTTCACAATCTGGATTACAAATCCTTTGTTGATTTTTCTGATGACATCCTTGGTCCGCGAGCCGGATTTTTTGTGGGTTGGTCATACTGGTTCGCCTGGATCGTTGCAGCCATTGCCGAAATCATTGCCATTACGAGCTATGTGTCATTCTGGTGGCCAGATTTCCCGCCCTGGGCCTCGGCGATAGCCACGATTTCTGTCTTAACCACCATCAACCTGCTGACCGTCAAAGCCTTCGGCGAACTTGAATTCTGGCTCGCCATTATCAAAGTCATCGCGATTATCGGGCTGATTGTGGTTGGCTGTTGGTTATCGGCCACAGGGTTTATTTCCACCGACGGCGTCAAGGCCAGCATCACGAATTTATGGGCCTACGATGGCATTTTTCCGAATGGTTTTCCGGGGCTGATGGCAGGATTGCAAACAACGATCTTTGCATTTGCCGGTATGGAGATCATTGGCACTATGATGGCTGAAGCCAAAGAGCCCAGGAAAATGATCCCTGATGCGATTCGTAAGATCCCCTGGCGCATCCTAATTTTCTATATCGGCACCGTCACTGTGATGATGATGGTCACTCCGTGGGTAAATATATCGCCAGACAAAAGCCCTTTCGTAGGCATGTTCTCACTGGTGGGATTGGCGAGCGCTGCCTCATTGGTGAACTTTGTCGTCGCCAGTTCTGCGACATCATCGAGTAACAGCGGGATATTCGCCACGTCACGCATGTTGTATGGCTTAGCCCAGAACCATAAAGCCCCAGCTATTTTTGGTAAGCTTTCCAGCCATCAGATTCCAGCTGGGGGCGTCTTCCTTGCAACCTTATTGATGCTTTCCGTATCGATCATTTTGACAATGGTCGATTCAATGATGGAGGCGTTCCAGATGGTCGGCGCCATTGCCGCATTGATCTTTATATTTATCTGGTCGATGATTTTATTGGCACATTTAGTGTACCAGCAGCGCCATCCGCAAGCGCATAAACACTCCGCCTTTAGAATGCCTATGAGCAAATTTATGCCGTACGTCATATTCGCATTCTTTCTTGTGGTCATCTACGCATTGTCACTTGACCATGTCACGCGTATTGCCTTGTACGTGCTGCCCGGCTGGTTTGCTTTGCTCGCAGTCTTTTATCAGTTAAAACTTCGGGGATCTCGAACTTAAAGTTGTCTTGAGGGTCACAGACTACTGATCTTACGTGCCGATTTGCTTGTTTTAGGGTATAAATAACCTCATAAGCAATAGGTTTTATCAAATGTCTTCTCAAAAAAACACGCCAAGTATTTTATCGACGCTGCTTTTTCGCACCAAAACGGATCACCCGAAAGGTCGGGTTATTCGCTTTGATGAGAACGTGCCGGACATCAAACTAAGCACAGGCACGCTTAGCGAGCGGATTATTTCTGCGCTTGAACGATCGACCCATCCTTTGACAGCCAAAGACATCGCAGACTGCATTGGCACCTCACAACCACGCTCATCTAGCAAGATTCGGCAGCTTATCAGCGAGGGCATTGTGGCGGAAGTTAAGCTTGATGGGTGTATTACAGAGTACATCCTGGTCAACGACCCAAAGTTGCGTGTCGGCTGACACTATTTAAAAACAATTTATCTTGATGCCATGCTAGAACGTCTCGTCTACAGATCAAAGGCTACTGGGGAAGTGGGTAGCCTAGCCCTCTTCAATCTGCTCTCGCAGGCACGCCAAAAAAATGCCGAGTTGCACATTACAGGCCACCTGATTTTTGACGGCGAATTTTTCACCCAGTGGGTCGAAGGGCCGAGCAGTTCACTCGATAAGTTGTGGGCATCGCTACAGAAAGACGATCGCCACCAGCAGATTATTCTGATATCCCGCACGCCCACTGATGCCCGCAGGTTTGCAGAATGGACGATGGCCTTTAGCAGCTACCCATCGCTCAATAGCCATAACATGCCGGGGTTTTTTCCTGTTGATGAGAATAGCGTTGCGGAACGCATTCAGGATCTCACCCTTTAAGCAGGGCTTGCTCCTTAAGCGTAGCAAGTGCCGAGGTCTGGTCACCAAATTGGGCGTCTCTCCATGCGGCATCATGATAAGTATTTAGATACCGGGTGCCGCTGTCACAGAGCAAAGAAACGATTGAACCTTTCTCACCCGCTAATCGCATCTGATTAGCGACTATAAGCATGGCAGCGAAATTCGTCCCGGTCGATGGCCCCACCAGTCGACCCAACAAGGAATCGAGCAGGACCATAGCCGCCATCGATTCAATATTGGTCACCTCGCATACCTCATCAATCAGGCTTGGCAAGAAACTGGGGACGGTTTCCGGACGGCCAATGCCTTCGATCTTCGATCCCGACGCATGCACTTGTGGGTTACGGGTGCGCCAGTATTCGGCAAACACTGATCCCTCAGGATCTGCGAGACACAGGCGCGTATCGAAGTGCTCGTAACGGGCGTACCGGCCTATCGTTGCACTTGTACCGCCTGTGCCCGCCCCAACCACAATCCATTTAGGCACCGGGAAACGCTCGCGGGCCATTTGCGTGTAGATGCTTTGTGCAATGTTATTGTTACCTCGCCAGTCAGTAGCACGCTCTGCATAGGTAAACTGATCCATGTAGTGGCCGTCGATGCTTGCCGCCAGGGTTTTCGCAGCGGAATAAACTTCGTTCGCACTATTCACAAAATGACACTGCCCACCGTAAAACTCCACCTGAGCAATCTTTTCTGGAGAAGTACTTTGGGTCATGACCGCATAGAACGGCAATCCAAGTAGTCGGGCAAAGTAAGCTTCACTAACGGCGGTTGATCCGCTAGATGCTTCAACGACCGGTTTGCCTTCTACGAGCCACCCATTGCATAACGCATATAAGAAAAGGGATCTTGCCAAGCGGTGCTTCAAACTCCCCGTAGGATGGGTAGACTCATCTTTGAGATAGAGATCAATACCAAGATCTTTGAGTTTGTGCAAAGGAAGCGGCAACAAATGCGTGTCGGCACTTCGACAGTAGTCAGCCTCAATGACATTGATCGCCCAGTTGATCCATTGAGAATCCCGGGATGATGTCGGGTACATCGTTAAATGGCTCATTCGATCATTTCTTGTAAGAATTAGGTGCGATCTTAGAGGGCTTTAGGCAGCCGCGCCACAGGTGGCCTAAGAAATTATGCATCAGCGGCCCATGTAAAACAGCAGACACCCCTGTTCCATGAGATTAGAATGTCGGGCACAAGCATTATCTAAAAACCCACTTTTTAGGAACACCCATGAAAAAACACGCCATCTACCTGGCACTGATCGCCGCCATTGGCCTGAGCGCCTGCGCCAGCAAACCAGCCCCTACCCCAGAACCTGCTCCAGCCCCTACTGCTCAGAAGATTGAACCTGTTGCGGCGCAGGTAACGGTATTTACTGCAACGGTTGACTCGGTAGACCTGAAGAACCGCACCGTTGTTCTGAAGGATGCCAAGGGCAACACTGCCCCGATGAAGGTTGCAAAGTCAGTCGCTAACCTGCAAAACGTTCAAAAGGGTGATGTGTTTGTGATCGAATATGCACAAGCCGTTGCTGTTAGCTTGGTTAAAGCGCCTAAGGGCGCAACACCTGGCATTTCTGAGTCGCACAGCGTCTCTGTTGCCGGTCAAAAGCCTAACACTGAGCCGTTTGCAGAAGAAACAGAAACCGTCTACGCAACTGCAAAGATCGTCAACATCAACACCAAAAATCAAACTGCTGTTCTGGCCACACCAGATGGCAAAAAGATCAAGGTTAAGGTTGATAAGCGCGTTACCGGCCTGAAGAAGTTTAAGGTGGGCAATGAAGTACTCGTTGAGTACGTACAAGACCTGGCCGTTGGGTTTGTTCGTCCTTCGAAATAAGTTTTACCTGCATCATCAAATGGCAGCCTGCGGGCTGCCATTTTTTATTTGCCCGTATCAGGTACAAATTTGAGCACATTGCCGTTAATGCAATAGCGCTTGTGTGTAGGTGGTGGGCCATCATCAAAGACATGCCCCAGGTGAATACCGGAACTGGCGCTACGCACTTCGACTCGTGTCATGCCATGCGCGGTGTCTTCGTGCAGGGTAATCGAGCCAGCCACCGGGTTAAAGAAGCTTGGCCAACCTGTGCCGCTATTAAATTTAGTATCACTGCGGAATAAAGGTGCGCCTGTAATTGGGTCGACAAAGGTGCCCGGCCTTTTTTCATCGAGATGTGAACCCGTTCCCGGATATTCTGTCCCCTGTTCAAAAGCGATCTTTCGTTGCTCCGGCGTAAGCAGCTGAAAGCCGAGCCAATGCCAGAAGCGTTTTAAGTCACCGTTGTAGCCAGTGTAGCGAGACACTTCTTTGCCCCGTTCAAACAACACAATCGTGGGTGTTGCAAACAAAGCCTTTTCCAACACCCAACCTTTAGGCGGATTCGGATTCATCGTTCGAACGACCGGAACATCAGAACGCCAATGGTCTAGCACTTCTTTCTTGAATTGCTTGCAGTAGGCACAATCCTCAGCTTCAAACACCACCAACTGGCGTTGCGCGTTAAGTGATTTCGCATCTAATGGTTTATTGTCAGCAGCCGCTGTCTTCGAGCCAACGGCCACACGTTCGCTTACCCCCGGGTAAGAAACACCTGTTCCACCCAAGCCACAATAGCCATTAGGATTTTTCTTCAGATAATCCTGGTGGTAATCCTCTGCCGGGTAATAGGCCGTTAATGGCGCAATCTCGGTGGTCACCTTGCCTTTGCCTGCCGCGGCCAACGCTGCCTGATACACCTCTCTGGTTTTTAAGGCTGTCTCTAGCTGCGTTTCGTTCTGGACATAAATAGCACTACGATAGTTTGAGCCGATATCGTTACCCTGCCTGTCTCCTTGTGTAGGGTCATGACTTTCCCAGAAACGCGCCAAAACTTCACTCAATGTCACACGGGCAGGATCAAACGTAACTTTTACGACCTCTGCGTGGTTGCGCCCCTGCGCCCTACCGTAATGCAGCGCTCTTTCATGCGCCAGTACGGCTTCATAGTTACCTGGAATGTCGCCATTCGCGTAACCGCTCTCCACGTCCAGAACGCCCGACAGTTCTGACATGCGCTTTTCAGCACCCCAAAAACAACCCATGCCCAGCACAATGGATTCGGCATTAGCAGGGGTATTCTTTAAAACCATTGGCGCCAGGCCTGAAGGATTACTTGAGTTCATGGGGGCTTTCTCCTGACTACACGCTGCGACAGCAGCCATCACTAAGAGACTCATCAAAAAGAGTTTGAAAACGCTGACGACTCTTCGTCTTAGGGTCAAGGTTTCGTTACTTTTTGGGCGCATCACCATTCAAGACCTCTCGATACTTCATCAGGCTACTCGACATAGATTCATTGAGACCAGGGGGGACTCGGGACCAAGGATAGCCCTTTTCTGCACGCTTCTCTGCATAATCAAACAGTGACATCATGTACTGCTTATCAAAACGGGATGTCGGTGCCTTGTGATTAAAGTCGTCGGTTACAAATGCCATATTAAATCCAAAGCCATCCTGGCGTGCCGTGAGGTACGCCATGAAAATATCGCCATCGCCATGCGAGTGTGCAAACTGAGCCAGCGCTTGATTGGCAATAGCGAGGGTTTTTCGCTCAACTGTTTGAAAGTTTTCCGCTTCCAGGATGTCATTACGAATGAGATAGGCTTCCCGCTTACGGCCTTCCAGTAGCTTATAGGCGCCTGATTCATGAAACAGCGATGCCGGGTAAATAAAAACCTGTCGGCTTACGCCGCCATCGACGTGCATCTCTTGGTAGTTCTTACCTTGATAGGCCGCATCGATCATGACCGGAGAAAAGAATCCCGGCAACGACGCAGAAGCAAGCATGACTTTTCTAAAGAGCTCCAGCGATTCGGGCGTGCCATAAGCGGCAATTTTTCCCATATTCCATATGATCGGCTGCCCTGTGTCCAGATTAGTGGTCGCGATAAGAAGCCAACGATTTTTAACCGCGTACTCACGTGCCACCTTGAGCAAAATATCAGGCGTAATTTGCGCTGAAATCATCTTGTAGAGTGGGGTTGTATCACTTAGACCATCTGAAAAAAGCACCGAGGCATATGATCGCTTTCGGTAAATATTGTCTGAGGTAATGCTGGTATATAACTGCTTCAGCACCCCATCGTATTCCGACCCCAGAAAAGCGAATGGTGCCATCAGCGCGCCCGTGCTGACCCCGGTCACCATATTGAACTCTGGACGCGTGCCATTTTTAGTCCAGCCATTCAGAAGCCCAGCACCAAAAGCGCCTCGACTACCGCCGCCCGAGATTGATAAATAGTTAATAGGCGCACCGGGCGCATCCCGGTTCATGATCCGGAGCGAAGCTTCCAGGTCCTTCAGCAATGACTCGATGCCGCTGCGCTGATAAGTGGCATAACGCACGCCCTTCATGCCGTCAATACTTGCCTCGTTAGCATAGAGCGGTGGTAACGCAGGCGCCCGCTCCAGGTTTTTCCAGGCCGGTAATGCGCCAACGATAACAAGTGCCAGCAACAGTCTGGCCAGACGATTTTTCATGGTGTTTTTTAATTTAGTGCATTCGCGTAAAATGAGAATGTACATTACTTACAGCGATAGGCTTAATATGCCATCGAGCAAGTAAGTGGGCGGGATTAACCAGTTCGCCCCGATTCTGGTTCGTTTTTTTCAGGTCGCTTCATGGCTAGTCGTTTCGCAACATTTTTTGTTTTCGCCGTTTTCCGGGGGCTGGGGCTGCTTCCGCTCTTCGTTCTTCAGAAGATTGGGGCATTTGTCGGCTTGATTGCCTGGGTCATGCCGGGCACCTACAAACAGCGCACCGCTCAAAACATCGCTTTTGCTTACCCCGATGCGCCGCGCGCTTTGCAAAAGCAATCGATGCAGCAAGTCTCACAAGCGTTTTTCGAGCTGCCCTATTTATGGTCACCGCGTAACGCCAATCGTTTGCAAGATCTGGTGGTCTGCGATGCGTGGCCATTAATCGATGAGACGCTTGCTCAAGGGCGTGGACTTATTCTGATCTCTCCGCACATTGGTTGCTTTGAGATGCTTGGCCCTATCTACAGTCAACGATACAAGGCGACGGTGATTTTCAAAGAGCCCCGCATAAAATGGCTGAAAGATCTGATTAACCGCATCAGGTTTTCTCCCCAATTAACCCTGGTTCCTGCCACGCAGGCGGGCGTTAAAGGCCTGGTCCGGACTTTAATGCGGGGGCAAACCATCGGTTTTCTGCCAGATCAGGTACCAACGGCGGGAGATGGCGTTTACGCACCCTTCTTTGGGCAGCCCGCATACACCATTACCCTAGTGCAGCGCATGCAGTCTTTACGGCAGACCCCCATCTTTACGGTAGGGCTGGAGCGGCTTGATCATGCGCAAGGGTATAAGTTTCATGTCGTCCCCATGACGTCGCCGCTCTCTGAAGACCCGATTCAAGCGGCGACCCAAATGAATCAAGCCCTGGAGGCGATGATTCGCCGGATGCCAAGTCAGTATCTCTGGGGCTATAACCGTTACAAAAGACCCCGCCCGATAAAGACAGCGCCATAAACTTGGTTGCACTGCGGCTTGCCGTACAGCGTAACGCTGGTTAGCATAGGCACATGAAGAAATTTGCTCTGTTTACCGCCGCGGTTTTAATGATGAGCGGGTGTGCCTCATTCGATATGTCTGCGAGCCATCTGCGCAATACCGTGCCGCGCTTCACAACGTTTAGCACCTTGAGCCCGCAGGCCATGACCACCTGTATCGACAACGGCTGGGTTGCTTCCGGACATACCCGTCTGACAACGACTCGAACAGACACTGGTTATACCTTGCAGTCCAACCAGAAATTGGTGCTAGATCATGAAAAGGTGCCCATGTACTTTGTGGATATCAACATCAGTCGAGAAGGGGCTTCGGTACGCTTTTACACCAATCGCGCCGATGAAATTGCCGATCGTTCCATGATCAGTATTATTCAGCGTTGCGACTAAAGACTGAGTCGGCTAAAAAATCCCATAAGCATTAAATGGTTTTATCTAGTACAACAAAGTAATTCTGGACTTCGTGCCGAGTTGGGTATAAATTCTATGAATAACAAACCAAACATCACACACCCCCATGGGACTCACAATGAAATCAAAAAATCCTTACGTACGCCTACTCAACTTCATGCGCGTTTCGAACAATGAAGATAGTGGTTTCAGCGGCTGCGAAGAAGTCATGGCCTATATGCATGAAGCCAATGCTCTGGGCAAGATCGTCAAGATCACGGACCTCGTGCAAAGTCTGCAGTTTGGCACAGGCCCGACAGTGCATCGCAAAGTCACCGAGCTGCAAAGCCGCGGACTAATCGATATCAAGCGCTCGGCAACGGATGGTCGCGCAAAGTCTTTGGTACTATCTGACGCAGGCACGAAGCACCTTGAAGCGCGGAACAAAGCGATGAAGGTTGTTCTGCAAGGCTAATGATGAACCCGCCCGAAGCTGGCAACGGGTCGGTTATCGATACAAACGAACGATTCCGTCTGCCCTCTGGCAAGATTGAGTACGGGCGATCCCAGCCAAAACGGACAGCACCCAAGCGCCGAGAATCGCAGCAGCTATTAAAGCGACTGGCCTTGGGGCTGGCGACATTTTTAGTGTCGTTAGGTATGGTGGCCGTTGTTTATGGTGTTGTCGTGTCTTCCGAGTTTCGTGATCTGACCCTAGAGAACGGAACAACGGCTGCAGTTGCCCTGTTAATTGGCTGCTTCACACTACCGCTAGCCACGCGACTGACACTCAGTCGACAAACAAACCTGCTGGTATGCATAGCCGTGCTGGCAATTACGCCTTGGACTTATCAACTAGGCAACCAGCAAGAGCTTGCCGGCATGGATCTGGCGCCCGGCTTCAATTTCGTGTTCGAGATTCTGCTCGCAGTATTGCTGTATCGCATTGCATCGATTTCACGCAAACATTAAACACGTGCAGCAAACCTTCATACCAGACTCACAATTTAGTCATTACGACAGATTCAGGCAATCGTGACTTAGGCAAGCCCGCATTGAAGTCCTGATCTGATTTGCGCCCTAAGGCCACAATCACCTGGCTGGCCAAACCATGCGCCTCAAGATTAAGTGCTTTATCCATAGCGGCTGCATCGAACCCCTCTATGGGGCACGCATCAATACCCATCTCGGCGGCACCAAGAAGCAGAAAGCCGAGCGCAATGTACACCTGCCGCGCCGACCATTGCAGCAGGCCTGCAGCGCTTTGCTCGTGCTTTTGCACATAGCCAGAACGAACCTTGTGTTGGTTTGCCCGAGCATCATCTGTAGCAAGGCGGCCATCTCTGGTTTCCTGATCTAGAACCTGCTGTAAATAGGTGTCATCCATCCGCGTCCGGGCGCACATGACAACCACCAAAGCGGCATTTTTAATTTTCGGTTCGTTATAAGCAAAATCACCAGAGGTACCGGCTGCCACCTTTGCCTTGGCGGCTTCTGAACTGGCTAAAAAGAAGTGCCACGGCTGCGCATTGGTTGAAGAAGGGCTCATGCGCAACAAGTTACACACCGCATCTACTTGATCCTGGCTTAATTGGCAGGCCGGATCAAATGCCTTCGTGGTTTTACGCTGCTGGATTAGGTCAACAATATGCATTAGTAGTTTCCTTACACGCTTTTAGAGCAAGCTTAGTCGGCTTCAGCTAGTATGTTAACCGGATAAGACATACTCATGACAGATCTCGATTTATATACGCTTCCGACGGTTTCGTTACCAGACATCACTGCGGACTCGCCCGTTGTCTGTGCCACCCTTCGCCTGGCGCAAACCCTCTCCCGCTCGCATGATCAGCAAAAGCAGGCCAGTTCAAGTTGGCGCACACTTAAAACGGTGACCCTGGGTCAATGGTTTGGTAATTTACATGATGCACTTGCCTTGCGCGGCAAAGCACCCGCCGCCTTAAACCATCTGCGCGTCTTGAATGCGTTTCAAGAACAGTTGGTCTGGGAGGCTGTTATTCAAGCCCAGATCGACACCGCTGCGGAATCTCTTTTTGATCTGCAGGCGCTTGCTGCCAATGCCGCACAAGCGCATAAGCTTTCTATCGAATGGAACATCCCTGTTGATGGCAGTGACCAGGGCAGCGAAGAACAGCAGCAATTTCGTCAATGGCAAATTGCGTTCAGAGCTTACTGTCAGGAAAAGAAGGTCATTGACAGCATCAGCCTTCAAGCCCAGCTGGTCGACCATATATCCAAGGTTGATATCGCGTTACTACCAAGCCAGCTCTGTTTCGCGGGGTTTGACCACTACACCTCGCTGGAAAAAAAATTACACGCTCAACTTAGTGCTCGCGGCATTAAGGTTGTGTCGATTGATCAATCCGGGGAGCCGGGACACACCTCTCGTATCAACCCGCCGGATATCGAGCAAGAATGTTTGGCAATAGCAGCTTGGGCTAAACGCCAGTTGACCATCAATCCACAGGCACAACTTGGCATTGTGGCGCCAGATCTTGAGACCTATCAACAACCTTTACAAGATGCACTGGAAGATATGCTCACGCCTGAGCATATCTTTGCGTGCAATGCACACCAGCCCCGTCCATTTAACATCAGCCTAGGACAGGCTTTATCAAACACACCGATCGTGCAATGTGCTCTCACGCTACTGCAGCTGATTGGCGCCAGACAGGACATTGATCAGTCGCGCATGGCATCCCTTTTGCACAGCCCGTATTGGTCTTGCCCTGGCAATATCAGCGAATCTGATGCGCGAGCACGTCTCGATGCTGCTTTTAGATCCAGTGTCTCTCTGAAAGCACCGCTCAGCCGCTACAATAACTTTGCTTCATGGTTTCTAGACGAGCATCAATTGCTGGCACCGGCCTTGCGCCAGCATCTTAATGCCCTAACCCAAGCCGCCAAAGATACTCAAAACAGCCGATTACCTTCAGAGTGGCGGCGCACACTGGAATCCCTCCTTACTAAAACAGGGTGGGTTGCTGAAGGCAAGCTCAACAGCATCGAGTTTCAAGCGCGCCAAGCTTTCGCTGTGGCATTGGATGAGCTATCTCGAATTGATCAGATTACGGGCAAGCTGACTTTTAAAAGCACGATCAAACGTCTGACCCAGCTGTGTAATGATCGGCTCTTTCAACCCAAAACCAAAGGCCGTCCCGCCATACAAGTTTTAGGCGTACTTGAATCAACCGGCATTGATTTTGATGCACTCTGGTTTGCCGGATTAACTGAAACGATTTGGCCACCCGCTGCGCACCCTAATCCACTTCTTTCGGTGGCTGCCCAACGCCAGCAGGGCGCTCCTAATTCCTGTGCAAACGTCCAGCTCGATTTTGCGCAACGTATACAGCGCCGGTTGCTGCGCAGTGCACCTGAAATAGTGGTGAGTTCGCCGCACATGGAGGGCGACACAGAACTGCAACCTAGTGCGCTGATTACACATATCCCGATCGCCACATTGCCAGCGCCCAATGCCTTACCGTGGTTAACTGATGTAAGCGACGCGCAAACCCCTAGGCTAGAGGCTATCGAAGACGCTCAGGCGCCAGCCGTCAATCCGGGCGCACATGTCCGTGGTGGCACCTGGCTACTGAAAGCCCAGGCCATTTGCCCGGCCTGGGGTTACTACCAGTACCGGCTTGGCGCCGTACCCCTTGAAACACCGGTTGAAGGTCTTGATGCCCGACAACGGGGTACGCTGGTTCATGATGCACTCGAGGCCTTCTGGACGGACACCAAAGATCATGCGGGTTTAACAAGGCTCGTGGCAAACGGACTAACAACAGCCATCAGCCAGGCTATCGACCAGGTTCTCACCGCCTATAACGCCAACAAGAAACACGAGCCCCTTAAACCGCGACAGCAGGCGCTAGAGCGCAGCCGTCTACAGCGACTGCTAACGCGATGGTTAGACATGGAAGCCGCGCGCGACGAGCCGTTTGCTGTGATCCACCGTGAACATGAGTTCAAACACAATATTGGTGGCATTGAAGTACGGATGTTTATAGACCGTATTGACCAGCTTGCCGATGGCCGGTTACTCATTATTGACTATAAAACCGGGGCCAACATTGATACCCGCAATTGGGCCAGCACCCGTCTCACCGAGCCCCAATTGCCAATTTACGCCGCCATTGCCACACCGAGCGAAGGTAACGTTGCTGGCGTTGCATTCGGGCAAGTACATCTGAGCAAAATCGCCTTCAAGGGGATCGGTGACGGCGACAAGCTCTTACCGGGCGTCGAAGACCTCCAAAGCTTTCGTGTGCGCAGAGTATTCGATGCGGCCTCATTCCCCGACTGGCATAGCGTCTTGGCCCACTGGAACAAGGCCATTCACGCAATAGCCGAAGAGGTCTGCCACGGCAATGCAAGCGTCTGCTTTACCAACGAAAATGACCTGCTTTATTGTGATGTGCGTCCTTTATTGCGACTAGCGGAACGCGATCAGCAGTTTAAGTCTTCTGTGACCACCGCTCAGTTACCGGAGACCCACGCATGAACAGCGTCAACCATTCACCTTTTTCGGCAATGAGCGAAGCGGAACAACTCGAGGCTGATGGCGCCGCACGCGAACAAGCGCTTGATCCACGTCATTCATTTATTGTCGACGCCCCCGCTGGCGCAGGCAAAACCGAGCTGCTCACGCAACGCTTTCTTGTATTGCTGGCGCGGGTCAATGAACCCGAAGAAGTTGTTGCGCTCACGTTTACGCGCAAAGCCGCCGCAGAAATGCGGGATCGGATTATGGCCAGCCTACGTGCGGCCACCCAGCCGCTACCTGCTGACGCATTGCCTCACAAGCAAAAGACCCACGCACTTGCTGTAGACGTTTTGAAGCAGAACAATCTTCGTGCCTGGCAACTGCTCGATCAGCCAGGGCGTTTGCGCGTAATGACGCTGGATGCACTCTCCATGAGCTTGGCACGTCAGATGCCACTGCTCACCCGTTTTGGTACGCAACCGGGATTAAGCACCGAATGCAAGCCTTTATATGAAGATGCCGCCCGCAATACGCTCGCACTATTAGAAACCGCAGCGGAGGAAGCAGATCGAAATACGGTAGAACGCGTTCTTGCTTATTTCGACAATGATGCAGGCCGACTCCAGACGATGCTGGTTGCAATGCTAGAACGCCGAGATCAATGGCAACGTTATACACATCTTGGACAGAGCCAACAGCTCCAATCAGCCGTTACCCATACGCTTGCCTGCCTAATTGACGAGGAACTTTCAGCGATTGCTGCCGCGCTTAGCCGCGTCTTTACCTTAGACCTAATGAGTGCCGCACGACACGCAGCCAGCAATAGCCCAGAGTCTCCCATTCATTGTCTGGCCGACTGGAATGATGCGTTACCTGCAGCAGCCGATACCCTGCCCTATTGGCGTGCCATTGCCGAACTTTTCTTAACGTCTGAAAATAAACTACGTAAAGATTATCGCAGTCCGATCAATCTGGCCGGCAAGGAAAACAAGGCGCAAAAGCAGACCCTGAAGGAAGCGCTTGCCAGCCTTGATGCAGCAAAACTGGTTGATTCACTTGCTCGTATTCGGGAATTGCCAGATCCACAACTCGGTGATGCCGAAGCAATGATCGTTCAGGATCTTGCGCGTTTACTCCACCTGGCTTACGGAAACCTATGGCTTGGCTTTATCCAGGAAAAAACTGTTGACCATACAGAAATCGCGCGACGCGCATTGCAGGCGCTGGGTGAACCGGAAAACCCTACCGATCTTGCACAACAACTGGACTATCAGATTCGTCATTTGCTCGTTGATGAATTCCAGGACACAAGCCCCAACCAAGTTGAACTTCTGGAAATGCTCACCTCTGGCTGGAGTAGCGATAGCGGTCAAACGCTCTTTCTGGTCGGCGACCCGATGCAATCAATTTACCGTTTCCGTAAAGCAGATGTGGGTCTATTTATACGCGTGCGCCAGAACGGCATCGGCCCCATCCAACCAATTCCCCTTCAGCTTTATCAAAACAATCGATCCGTTAAAAATATTGTCGAGTGGGTTAACCAAACCTTTAGCGCTGTTTTTGCCGAGAAAGACGATGCCATGCGGGGTGCTGTTCGATTCAGCCCGGCTGTTGCAAAAAAACCGCATTTAAATCAGGCGGGCGTGAGCATTCACCCCTTGATCAGCGGCGACCGTGACCCGGAGACCGATGAAAAATCGCCGCGTTACCTAGCCGATCAACAAGAAGCCGAAACGATTGTCCGCCTCATTCGCGAGTCGCGCTCAGAAGCACCGGATGCGCAGATTGCTGTTCTGGTTCGTGCCCGCAGCCATCTAGATGCACTAGTCGATCTTCTCCAGGCACAAGAGCCGCGCATCGCATTCCAAGCCGTTGAAATTGATGCACTTGCTGCACGCCAGTCAGTTCAAGACTTGGTTGCGCTCACTCGTGCGCTACATCATCAAGGCGATCGTATTAACTGGCTCGCCATACTTCGAGCCCCCTGGTGCGGCCTTACACTGGCTGATCTCCATCAACTTGCCGCGCACGATCATGAGCAAACCATTTGGTCGCTTATGCAAGATGAGTCGCTGGTTGACCAACTATCGTCCGATGGCCAACTTAGACTGCGCCGCGTTCGACATCTGATCTTCGACGCTTATAAGGCACGCAGCCTCCAGCGCGCTCGTCGTTGGGTGGAGGGTGTCTGGCGTGCATTAGGCGGACCACAGTGTCTTAGTGCGGCAACTGATGCAGCCGATATTCAGGCATTCCTGCAGCTACTCGACAAACTGGATGCCCACGGCACCCTGGATCTGTCTCGCCTCGACGATGGGCTTGCTCGCTTATTTGCCGCCCCGGAGACTTCGATGGATAGCCAGCACGTGCAATTAATGACCGTGCACAAATCCAAGGGCCTGCAATTTGATACGGTTATTCTGCCAGGCTTACACAAACGACTTCCCTCTGACGATAAGGCTTTAATCATCTGGGATACCGTGCTCCTCGACGACGACCATGAACACCTGGTGGTTGCCCCTGTGCCGCCAGCAGGCGCGCCACCATCAGATACGCCCTCAGCGTATGACCTGCTGCGCAACCTGGAAAAGACCCGTAGTCTCAACGAAGCACAGCGTGTACTTTATGTCGCCGTCACCCGGGCAGAGCGTCGACTGCATCTGCTGGGTGTCGCCTATCGAGACTTTAAAGCTGAAAGCACTAACGCCCTGAAAGCCCCGGCCTCGACATCGTTGCTTGCGCCCCTATGGCCCATGCTAGAAAGCAAGTTTTTAGAAGCAGCGGCACATTCTACGGAGAGCGCCGCGCCTATCAGAAAAATTGATGCCGGGCAGTTTGTACCGCGTTTGATCCGGCTTCGTAGTGACTATTTAATCGAGCCCACTACGATCGCCAACATCGCTGAATCGCACCCAGCGCACGATACGTCATCTGCCACTACTGAAAGCCATATCATAGGCACGGCCATTGGCACCCTCACGCATCGCTACCTTGAAGCGATTGCCGCCGATGGATTAACGGCATGGTCGAATGAACGCATTACCCAACTTTTGCCCTACTTCGAACAATGCTTTGCCAATGAGGGGCACGAATCCATGGCCTGCCGTGACGCGGCCAAGCTTGTCCAAGAAGCACTTTTAGGCGCGCTCAACAGCGAACAGGGGCGCTGGTTACTTGGCCCTCAGGAAGCGGCTGGTTGCGAAGTCCCCATGAGTAGCCTACAGCCTGATATGCCAGAGAATTTTGACCATCATGTGATTGACCGAACGTTTATTAACGCCGGTGAGCGCTGGATTATTGACTACAAAACATTGCGCATCGTGGAGTCTGACGCGACCATTGAACAGCAACTCAAAAGCAAGGCACTGAGTTACCAACCGCAACTGGATCGTTATGCAGCACTGTTTGCCAAAGAAGGCCTACCGATACGTACCGCCATCTTTTTCCCCACTCATGGCACACTGATCGAAATATAAACACAGGGGTTCAACATGCCCGCTAACAATACGATTCCGAAGCGTCTCCTGATGGCAGCCGCGGCAAATAGAAGCCGGCAGCCTATCGTTTATGATGAGCTGGGCCGGTCACTGACCTTTACCCGCCTGATTATCGGCTGTGCCGTACTCTCTCGCCGCATTGAGGCTCTGACACATCGCCGTCATGTGGGATGTTTACTCCCCAACAGTGTGACTGGCGTTGTTGCCACAATGGGCTGTAATTTTGCCCACAAGACTGCTGTCATTCTTAATTACACCTTCCCGCTCCCTACGTTGCTACGCTGCTGCGAACGGGCGCATCTTGACGTTGTGCTGACCTCGCATCAATTTCTCGACAAATGCGGGCTGAATGATCTACCGGATCAGTTAACTGCTCTCGGCATTCAAACCGTCTTTTTGGAAGACATTGCCAAGAAAATTGGTCGACTCGCCAAACTGAACGGTGCTCTTCGCGTCAAACTAAAGCGCTTACAAACAGAACGTAGCCAGCCTGACGATGCTGCGGTGATTCTTTTTACATCCGGCAGTGAGGCGGACCCCAAAGCCGTTGTTCTGTCGCACCGGAACCTGCTCACCAACTGCAGCCAGATCCTAGAAGCATTTCCAATCAGCAAACATGAAGTGATGTTTAGCGCGCTACCGCACTTTCATGCTTTCGGCCTAACCGCTGGTGTTTTATTGCCGCTTTTAAATGGCATGAAAACAATTATCGGTTTGTCCCCCCTACGCCATAAAGAAAACCTTCAGCTCATTCAAAAATATCAGGCCACTGTTCTGCTCTCGACAGACACCTTTCTAGCCCAGATGTTCAAGGTAGCAAACCCTGTAGATCTGGCTTCGCTGCGTTTCGTCGTTTCCGGCGCTGAACGGCTAAAGCCCCGTACCCGAGAGCTCTACGAATCGCTCAACATCACCATGCTCGAAGGCTATGGTGCTACGGAGGCCGGCCCCGTGATTGCTGTCAACGTACCCGGTGCCACGCGAGAAGGCAGTGTAGGCCGCATTCTGCCGCATATCGAATATCGCATTGAACCTCATGAGGGAATCACAGAAGGTGGTGTGCTCCATGTGCGCGGCGGTAATCTTATGAAGTCCTATCTACACGACCTGATGGAAGACCGCTCTTCGCTCAACGATGGCTGGTATGACACAGGCGACATCGTTACCGTAGACGAAGACGGGTTCCTTGCCATCAAGGGACGCAAGAAACGCTTTACCAAAATTGCGGGAGAGATGATTTCTCTGGGCTACATCGAAGACGAAATATCCAAGCTCTCGCCCGACTTTCATCATGCAGCCATCGCCATCGAATCGGATGAACAGGCGAAAACCCTGATCCGCCTGTACACCAACGATCCTGACCTCACACTAGAAGCCATACGTGCACACTACACAGAATCCCGTATCCCCAATACCTATTTGCCGCGCGAACTAATTCACATGGCTGAATTACCGGTATTGCGGACAGGCAAGATTGACTATCAAACCCTGCAACGCCAGATCAAGGGTTAGCTACCGCGCGTTTAGTCCCGCTCGTAGTAATAACCCGGGGTCGGCGCAGGCACGACATATGCCGGTGCAGGTGCGTAATAGGGGCGCGTCACAATAATCCTGGGCGGTGGCGGAGACACGTACACCGGCTGTGCGTATACAGGCTGGGGTTGAACCAAAGACCCGACTACAACGCCACCCAGAACCGCACCTGCAGCAAACGGCAACCAACCGTACCCCCTGCCACCATGATGATGGCCTCGGCCATCGGCTAGGGCAGGCTGAGCAACCGCCGACAATAATGCGACGAACAGTAACAACAAGGCTTTCTTCATGGCGCACTCCTCTATAAAAGTTACAACGCCTAGTGCCGATAACGCCCCAGATTTCTGCCGGATGACACAAACCCGGCGCAATCCACAAAAATATTCCTAGCCAGCTAGACATCGCTGCCACTTCGCTTTAGTCTAGGCAGAAGAATCTTTCAAATCGCTCAAACGGAGCCCCACCATGAACACCCAGCAACACAAATCCAAGCTATTTGGTCGTATGTGCACAATTGCCGTCACGTCTACGGCCGCTTTAGCGCTCGTAGCCTGCGGCGGTGGCGGTCTGACACAGTCGCAGAAATCCGGATTCCTCACATCGACCGAATACAATCGTCTTGCGGAAGTCGATAGCCCGGCACCCGGCGTTAAGGTCTATCGTTACATCAGCCCTAGTTTCAATCGTAGCGATTGGAAAGGTGTGATGATCGATCCGGTTATTCTGTTTCAAACCGCCCTCAAGAATGAAGGCAAAAAAGGTTTGAGCGAAGAAACCATTTATCAGACCCGCATGCTGATCGACAGCGAACTCAAAGAAAAAGCAGCTAAGCGCTTTAACGTTGTCGACAAGCCTGGCCCCGGCGTTGCCCGACTAAGTGTCGCAATTACCGGTGCTGAAATTGAGGGCGATGGTTTCAAACCGTGGAACGTTGTACCGGTTTCAGCCGTGCTTTTTGCTGCACAAAAAGCGGCGGGCGTTGATTCCAAAACACCTTCGCTCGTTGTCGAAGCAAAAATGCGCGACAGTGTCAGCGGCAAAATTCTGGGTGAAGGTGTCTACGTAATGTCTGGCGAAACCTTCCGCATGGAATCCAGCTCTGCAGAAGCCTTCCAGAAGCTGGCCATCAATTGGGTAACCACCGCTGTACGTGTTGCCGCGGGCATGGCAGGCAATTAACCCGGGCATGCCTTTCCGGCGGGTGCGGCATTCATTGCTCACACTGGTGACTTGCCTCATCAGTGTGCCCAGCATCGCCGCACCAGATCGCCTGATCATTACCCGTCATGGGGAAAAGCTCAATACCTGGCAACTATGCCAAACGGGACTGAATCGCGCTCAAGCGCTCAGCGATCAATATCTGGGAGCGCACGCAGCTGATCCGCTATTTCCCAAAAAGCCGCCAGCCGCAATCATGACGCTCACCATTCATACGTCAGAAACGGCTGAGCCTACGGCGCACTCCTGGAACATGCCCACAACGGCCTATCTAGCTTTGCCCGGCACCGATCGCTCCGCTGCACAGCTAGAAACCGAGATCAACCATCAGAACCGGCTGGCTGTTCACGACCTGATGAATAATCCCGAATATACGGGCAAACAAGTACTCATGGTCTGGGAACATTTTCATACAGCGAGCACCGCATTGGAATCGCGCTATCCCGGCGAGGCAGTCACGCTGCGTCAACTATTAAAACTGGATCAAGCACCCACAACCTGGCCTGATCACAACTACAACTACTTCTGGATTATCGACTTCAACGCCGATGGCAGCATCAAGGCATTCGACACACAACGCCAAAGCTATTCGGGCCGATATGCCAATCTTCCTGACAATGCGTGGGGAATGCCCAATAATCTGCCCGACAGCTCAGGTTGCCTAAATAACTAACCAAGGAAGCGCCATGAACCATCGTCATTTCTTGATCGCGCTACTCTGCTCATTACTTTTTAGCCCTGCATGGGCTCAAGAATCTACGCAAAACGCCTCAGCAACGACAAGCGCCATTCCATTTATATCAGGCGGTGTTGGTGACGATTCCATGGCTCAACTGACCGCCAGAGAAAAAGAGTTCGACCTCAAGCTATTCCTTGTTGGCCAATCAGGCACTTATCTCAGCGATATTCGCATCACCATCATCGATGCCAACGGCACAGGCGTACTACTGACAACCAGCGAAGGCCCCGTGCTTCTGGCCAATCTGCCGGCCGGCACCTACAGTGTCAAAGCTCAGAAAAACGGCCACACGCTCACGCAAAAAATCAGCGTCACCCCCGGCAAATTGCAAACGACTTATTTCCGCTTCCCGGGGGAATAAAAAAGCGCCGGCCTAGGCCGGCGCCTTCACAACCAAATTACTTAGCTGCTTTACCGCAAGGGTACTTGCTCGTAAGGAAACGCAAAATGGTTTCGGCAGCAGGTACTTTAGCCTGCTTAGGATTAGCATCAACCCAGGCAACATACTCCTGAATAACCTCTTTACGCGGTTGCGCCGGCTGCTTAACGCAGATGGTGTTCGACGCGTATTTCGGATGACGGGTCACCAGGTAGGTGTCATATACGGCCTGACCGTAAATCTCACAGGTCACAAACGAGCTGTTATCTGTACTCTTACAATAGCTCATCAATTCTTCCGTGCTAATGGCGCTAGCAGCCTGGGCGCCTGCTGAAAGGCTCATCGCGGCAACAGCCATTGAGGCAACAATTGTCAGTTTTTTCATGATGTATTCCTTAATTGGTTCTAGATAACTAAATCAAAATCTACGGGCTGATTACCGACGACCACCACCAAAGTGGCCACCACCGCCGCCGCCAAAACTTCTACCGCCACCACCGAAGCTTCTGCTGCTTCCACCGCCGCCAAAACTCTTGCCGCTATCAAAACGAGCGCCATGTGTATCACCAAAGCCACCAGGATCACGACCAAAACTACCGCCGCCATCACGGCCGCCACCGGAGCGTTCGCCACCGCCCGCTCGATCATCGCCCATACGGTCTCCACCGCCGCCCATACGATCGCCACCTGAGCGTTCACCGCCCATGCGGTCACCGCCGCCACTCATCCCATCGCGCTGCATATTCTGGCGTAGCTGTTCACGTTGCGCATCACGGTTGGAACCACCACCTGCGCCCGACATATTGGCATTACGGCGTTGTTGATCTGCTTGCCAATTGCTCGAACCGCTGCGGTTACCGCCCTGCCAATTGTTATTGGTATTGCGATTAAAGTTATTAAAGTTATTGTTGTTTACGGTCAGCGAATTGCCACCACCCCAGCCGCCGCCACCCCAGTGGCAACCACCCCACAACGCGGCGCCCACAGCCATGCCAACGCCGAACGAGAGCAACGCTGTACCGGCCACATAGCCCGGTGGGTAGTAAGAATATGGTGGATAGGCTGGATAAGGCCAACCGCCATACGCCACAGCCGGGTTATAAGTCGGCACATAAACCACCTGCGGATTGGCCGGCTGAATAACGATCGGGGCACTGCCACCACCCGATACCGTTTGTTGTGAATTCGATTGCAGCGCACCCGATTGCTGGGCTTTATTGCGTAGCCCCTGAATAGCATTCATCACGTCAGACTGCTGTGCCAACACAGCATTACCTAGGTTCTGCGTCCAACTCAACTCCGAGCCCATCATATTAAGCACGGGCGGGAACGACACCAGCGACTTAACACTCGCGTCCCAATTCTGCTGCTGCAACGCCTGGTTCAGTGCGTCACCCTTCAGGCGACTATTTGCTTTTTGCCAGTTAGAGGCTTCGGCCACTTCCAGCGGGTACGTCGATGCCATCAGCACCTGAGACACCAGCGCATCCGGATACAGCGCAATTGGCGCCACCAACGCAGAAAGCTGCGCCTGGCTTAATTGGGCAGCTCCCGACTGTTGGCTGCTCTGAGCATAGGCCACAGGCACCATCACTGGCATGGCGAGCGCAGCAGATACCAAACCCACCAGCAAACGGGATGGCAACCCCGGTTTTTTCGACAACGGCATGTGTACTCCTTTGGGCATTACGATAGAGCTATTCTAACCAAAGCATGGCCCAATTAAGCAATCGTCAATGCTATATATGCTCATGATGCATATCATGCTTGCCGCTGATGGCTATGTTTTGAGTCGGCCAGATAACCGTTTTCGTGATTAGGCTGCGCAACGGCAACGCCCAGCGCAGCCGTTGAGATAAGAATGATCCAGACGAATAGGTTTTTCATGTTGATGCTCCTTATGTGTCACCCTTGGTTTCGGGCATGGAGTCATCTTAGGGGTCGAGAGTCTCACCAGATGAGCCTCTCGTTTTTCGTCGAAAATATTTTTTAATCGCAGTTTGTTGCACTACCGCTATTCAAACAGCTGGTGCCATCAAAGTTGTAGGTAGTATTTCCGGTGGTCTGATATTCACTACCATCGGTCCCCAACACCAAACCGCCATCAGCCTGATAGGTCGTGCCAGTATCGCTCTGAATCGTATTGCCCTCTTGTTGGTAAGTGCCGCCGCCCGGTGCATAGGTATTACCACCAAGGTTCTGGTAGGAGCCTGCGCCACTGTCATAAGCATTGCCATCACCCATACCATCCTGGGCGTACGCGAGGCCCGGAAGGAATGCAAAACAAAGCCATAGAAGGGGGTACTTACTCATAGAGCTGGCGTTCAAAAACACGAAATGTGGATAATGTACCTGTTTCTTAACGCCAAAGGCTGCGGATGCTGCTTTGCCACCCCAAAAACAAAAGCAATGCCAACCGGGTCAGAGGTTGCCTGGCCATACTGGTGTGCATGCTGTTTTTCGGAGTTGCGTCTGCCACCGAGGGAAGTTCCAACGCTGTTGAAACAACGGAAACAGAAGCACCCGCGAAAACCAAACGTGAAACGAAGAGCAAATCGAGCCAGAGCTTACAACAGAGCACATCCATAAAACGTAGCCGGGTGACCCTTGCACCTCCCGATGAGGCACCCGCAGTAACCATCGAATCCAAAGGGCTACGCGGCAAAGCCAGTTTTTACGGTGCCAAGTTTCAAGGGCGGAAAACAGCCACCGGCGAGATTTTTAACAACAAACTCTTTACGGCCGCCAGTAATTTGCTGCCCCTCGGTTCTTTGGTGATGGTGAAGCGTCCGGATACCAATCTCTGCGTTGTCGTCAAAGTCAACGATCGGATGCATCCAAAACACCGCACCCGCGTGATCGATGTCTCGCATAGCGCTGCCAAATATCTCGACATGGTGCGAGATGGCGTCGTTAAAGTACAGATCGTGCCGATTTCGGCCAATGCGGTTCAAGGCAGTACCGTTGACTGCGCTATGGGCGGCGAACTGGAAGAAGACTGTGAGAACTGCGATTCACCGCTGCAGTTCAACAACTAGTCTTGCGCCTCAAGATACTTGATTCGTAGCACAATCTCCCGGCGAACTAGCTCTAGGGCACTCTTCATCGTGAAGAAACGATTAGTCTCATCCGAAGAAATCCAGAAGTCACCGATTTCCGCCTCCAGCTGATCAAGCCGATCCTGCAAATAACGTAATTCCGCCACGTGCTTTGCCTCATACATACGCCGCTCAACCACTTTTATTTCGTCATAGGCATCTGAAATCAGCATCCGCGAGCGGAACAAACGATAATTGGGCACCAGTCGGAAAAACGGTAATACAACCGCCAGAACCCCAAGCGCCAGCAACCACATGCGATCCACATAGCTCACAATCCAGAATGGCATCAGGCCGGCAAGCCATGGCTCCCCCTTGTCGTAATAACGCTTGGCAATCGGACTCAATGGGATACTTCGGTCGATATAAGCAGGGAATGTATCGCCTTTACCGAAGAACAAATTGTTTTCATCGCCGATTTCATTGGTTGCCGCTAAAAAGAGCTGTTGAATCGCCGGATGCATGTTTTTCTCAACCAACAACGTCACGGTAGAGGCGATCATATGAATATCGTCTGGCGGGTCTAGCTTAGTTAGATCCAGGGAGCCTCGCGGGATCACCACAGTATCCAGATAAGGCATCCGTTTTACGTAAGCCGCAGCGTAAGCAAAATCAAAAATCTTGAGCTCAGGATGCGCGAGCAAATTCTGAATCGTCGGCGAATCAAATCCATCAACGATGGCCATGGCTGCAATTTGCCCATCCAGCAGTTGCTGCACCGCTTCCGCGTGAGGAATGCGCCGAAAGTTTGCATCGTCTTCACGCAGATGAATACCCCGCATCGCCAGCATTTTCTTGAGCAAGAGTTCTGTACCGCTCCCCTCCAAACCGATGGCGATGGGCTTTCCTTTGAGGTACCCCAACGCATCTTGACCTTTCAGTACCGGGCCACGATAAAACAGCCACAGCGGCAGATAATCAACGCTACCTAGAGAATACAGCTCTGGATACTCTCCTTTGTGGGCAATCCCCCCCAGCAACAATCCGGCGTTAACCGGAGACTTACCATCGGCCGCCTCTACCAGGCTTTCTTGCGACCCCTTTGTATGCACCAGCTTCAGCGTCACGCCTTCACGCGCAAAAATCTCCTGGTAGCGTTTTCCTATAAGTTCATACGTTGAGCCGGGCTGTCCTACAGCCAGCGTCACATCGCCGGGCGGCACCGGCCGTGTAAACAGGACCAAAAGCACGAGGCCACAGAACAACACCAACAAAGATACCCATTCCTCCCGAAACAGGATACGCCAGGCCAAATGCTCTTCTTTAAGCCGATTTTTCAGGAACCTTGCGAGGTTGTGGCTGTTTTTTGTACTCATCTTTACATTGTGGCACGCCGCTCAACAAAAAGGCCACGGTTTCCCGTGGCCTTGGATTGACGCTTTTTCTACTTAGCTGGCGAGCACAGCTTCGATCTGGGCAAAGGTTTTTGCCACTGAATGAATCTGTGTTGCCACGCCAAGCTGACGGGCAATTTGCGATGCGGAGAAGATGCCGCGCACCATCTGACGATCGGTCAACGGATCAGCATCCACCACAAGCGCATGATTGCGATTGTGCACCTTCAGGGTTTCAATCACATCCAGCACCTTGGCTTGTGCAATCTGTTTGAGCGTCAGAACTTCAATGTCGTTCTGTGGCGTCATCACATCTTTAACGGTAATTTCGCTATGCTTTAGGCCTTGCTTCTGCACACACTGCATCGGTTTTTCACCCAACACATCGGTCGCAGTCAACAATCCAACAACATCACCCTTGCTATCCGTAACGAGCAAAGAACGCACACCGCGCGATATCATCAGGTGGTTCGCATGGCTCAGCAACACATCCGACCCTACCGTAGCCGCAACAATCTGCTTCAGATCTGTCATGACTTCAATAGCTGGCGAATCTGGTGTCACGATGTCTGCCTGGCTGGTCGGCAAATGAAAGCCTGCGCCTTTTTCCAGTGAACTGACCTTGAGGATGATAGGACTGCCCATGCTGCTGTCTCCTTTGATTACCGCGGGGTTGAACCATGTTCTTTTACGACGGCCACGCTAGGGCACGTCTTAGCTGCACTTTACTATTAAACTTACAAGATTATCCAGACAATTAATTGCTGCGTTGCACACATCCTTATGAAACGTATAAATCCGATTACAGCACTCATCCTTATTCTCTTTGGGCTGATGCTCTGGCAAATGCAACTGCAACACTGGGGCAGCTTTCTGCTTCTGGTTGCGGCCGAAGCGGCGTTGATTGCCGTGCGCTCTACCGAAACCGCGAAGTCCAAAAGGCTGTAAATCATGCATCGTTTAAAACTACTTCTGCTCGGCTTGCTGGCTGCCTGGATGCTAACCGCGTGCTCGAGCCCGCCGCCCTTCAAGGCCAAACCCGTGCCAGATAGTCCGGTGGCGCCGTCTTTCACCCTGACTGACCAATACGGCACACAGCGCTCTCTGAGCGACTTTAAGGGCAAAGTCGTCAGCCTTTTCTTCGGCTTTACTCATTGCCCGGACATTTGCCCAACACACCTGGCCCGGCAAGCAGAAGTCATGCGTCAGCTGGGTCCCCAAGCCGAACAGGTAGCGGTACTTTTTGTCACCTTAGATCCGGAACGGGATACGCCCGCGGCACTCAAAACCTATATGGATGCATTTGATCCACGATTTATCGCTCTAACAGGGTCATCAGAGCAAACCAGCAAGGTTGCCAAACAGTACAAAATTTTCTGGCAAAAAACTCCTCTGCCCGATTCTGCGCTGGTCTATACGATTGACCATACCACCAACAGTTTCGTCATCGATCAAACAGGGCGTTTACGTCTGGTCGTACCCCACGAAATGTCCGCTGCCGATGTTGCTCACGATCTCAAACTGATGATTGAGAAGAACTAATCATGACCCACTACACGTTTACACCACCTGCTGAAACACTGATCCCTGTTGTGGAATCAGACATAAAGTTTCCCGTTCGTCGCATTTACTGCGTTGGTCGTAACTACGCAGAGCACGCGCGTGAAATGGGTTCTGATCCGAATCGTGAACCGCCTTTTTTCTTTTCAAAGCCGCGTGATGCAGTGGTGCCCGGTGGTGGCGATGTGCCATTCCCACCTGCCACCAACAATCTGCAGCATGAGGTCGAGCTGGCCGTTGCCATCGGCAAGGGTGGCAGCGACATCCCCGAGGCAGATGCGCTAGCGCATGTCTATGGTTACGCCACGGGCATTGATTTTACCCGTCGCGATTTGCAAACTCTGGCGCGTGAAAAACAGCACCCCTGGGAACTTGGAAAAGGCATGGATCACGGTGCGCCGATCTCAGCCATTGTGCCAGTAACAACGCATACTCCCGCCGTAGATGCCGTCATCTGGCTCAAGGTTAATGGTGAACTTCGACAGTCCTCTCGGCTTAACCAGATGACCTGGAATGTTGCCGAGATTATCAACCGGCTATCTCACTTTTTCGCTCTTGCACCGGGAGACCTCATTTATACGGGCACACCCGGCGGCGTTTCAACCGTGCTCGCCGGTGATTCACTAGTTTGCGGTATCGACGGACTTCCCCAACTTGAGGTCACCCTTACCAACACACGCAACGGTGCCGTAAAGGCCTGATGAGCCCTGAACAAAGGTGTCGAACACCCTCCGAATCACCGCGACCATTAAACCGCCATTTGGTCTGGGCACGACTGGCGGATGTTAGAATCACGGCCTGATTTCTTGCTGACAAAGACCCCCGCATGGATACTGTTCTGCTGCTCAAAGCCCTCATTCTCGGCGTTGTCGAGGGTCTCACCGAATTCCTCCCGATTTCTTCGACGGGCCACCTGATTCTGGCGGGAGACCTGCTCGATTTCAACGATGAAGCCGGCAAGATTTTTGAAATTGTTATCCAGTTTGGCGCCATTCTGGCCGTGGTCTGGGAATATCGTGCCCGGTTGTGGGAAACAATTTCCTCTTGCCCCAGCAGCCGCAAAGCGCAACGCCTGATCATCAACGTTGCCGTTGCCTTTATGCCGCTGGCCATTCTGGGTCTCTTGTTTCACAAAACAATTAAGGCACACCTGTTTAACCCGATATCGGTAGCCGCTGCTTTCATCATCGGCGCACTGTTTATCTTCTGGGCAGAAAAACGCCAACACCGCGTTCGTGTGCCCTCCGTCGACGACCTCACGTTCAAAGATGCCCTGATGCTGGGCTGCATCCAGGCACTTGCACTGATTCCGGGGACGTCACGCTCCGGCGCCACCATTATTGGCGGCTTGCTCATGGGGCTATCGCGTAAAGCTGCGACCGAGTTCTCTTTCTTTCTGGCTATTCCCACACTGGGTGTTGCCACCATTTACCAAGTCTACAAAGAATGGGCAACGATCCAGAATACTGATCTGAGCATGTGGGCCGTTGGCTTCATCTCCGCATTTATCTCGGCATTCCTTTGTATTCGCTGGCTGCTCCGCTACATCACCACGCATAACTTTATTATCTTTGCCTGGTACCGGATTGTTTTTGGTCTGGTCGTGCTGATCACGGCCTATACCGGCGTCGTGAGCTGGTCTGCCCACTAACACCACGGCCACATCATGAGCGAATACGTCCTCTTCGAGGAAAACGGTGCATTTCGAGCCGCAACCATTCAAGCAGATCAGAATACGACGCTGCAGGTGGAACTACCCAGCGGGAAGCGTCAGAAGCTGAAAGCTGCGCAAGTCCTTTTGCGTTTCCGCGACCCCTCGCCCGCACAATTGCTGCCCGCTGCAGAACCGCTTGCTGCCGACACGGATGCGGCGTTTCTCTGGGAGTGTGCGCCAGAATCAGACTTCGGGTTTAGCGATTTTGCGGCCGACTACTATGGGCACACGCCGTCCGCTGTGGAAGCCACCGCATTACTTCTCGGCATGCAAAATGCGCCGTTATATTTTCATCGTCGCGGCAAAGGCATGTTCCGCCGTGCGCCCCCAGAAATTCTAAAAGCGGCGCTTGCCGGTGCCGAGAAAAAACGGCTCCAGGCGGAAGCGATCGAGCGCATGGTCGCGCAGCTTGTGGCGGGCTCCCTACCCCCCGAGCTCGTCGAACAGGTCGACGCCCTGCTCGTTCAACCGGATCGCAATCGACCTGAGGTCAAGGCCTTTGAAGCGGCCTGCGAGAAGACCAATGAATCAGCCGCTGCACTCCTTTTACGTTGCGGCGCATTCCCGGATGCCTATCACTGGCACTTCCGTCGCTTTGCCGCAGAGCGTTTTCCCAAGGGTATTGGTTTTCCCGAGTTGCCAGAGCCAGCCACGCCCGGCGATTTGCCCCTAGCCGATGTGAAAGCGGTATCCATTGATGACGCCAACACCACCGAGATCGATGACGCGCTCTCGGTAACCCGCCTGCCGGGCATCGGCTGGCGCATCGGCGTCCACATCGCTGCACCGGGTCTCGGCATTCTGCCCGGCTCACCCCATGATGCGGTTGCTCGCGCCCGCCTTTCAACGGTCTACATGCCAGGCCATAAGATCACCATGTTACCCGATGATCTGGTGGCCCGTTTCACGCTAGCTGAAGGTAAAGCCTGCCCCGCGCTCTCTCTCTACCTGAACGTCAGTGAAGACTTCGAGATTCTGAGCCACGAATCACGCGTAGAACGTGTGCCGATTGCCGCCAATCTTCGCCTGCATGAAATCGAACCGATCATGGAAGCGGAACGTTTGAATGCAGGAAACGCACCAGACTGTGCCTACGGCGATACCTTACTGACCCTCTGGCGCTTTGCCGGTGCGTGTGCCGGACGCCGTGGTAAAGCATCGGCGCAAGCCGGACTTCACGATTACCACTACCAGATCGACGGTGCATTACACGATAAAGCCACCGGTGACATTCTTGACCCGGCAGCATGCACTGTGCACATTGAGGCACGCAAGCGCGGCAGCCCCGTCGACATGCTCGTTGCCGAATTGATGATTCTGGCCAATGCCACATGGGGTCAATTGCTGGCCGATAAGGGCGTGCCCGGCCTCTATCGTGGCCAGGTTGCGGGCAAGGTCCGCATGACAACATCGGCCATTCCACACGAAGGGCTGGGCGTGGCCTGTTATGCCTGGAGCACCTCTCCACTCCGTCGTTATTCAGACCTGATCAATCAATGGCAACTCATCGCCGTTCTCTCGGACAAACCCGCCCCATTTGCGCCGCGTTCAGCCGAACTCTTTGCCGCGATGAGGGACTTTGACCTGACTTACTCAGGCTATGCCGACTTCCAGCGCCGCATGGAGCGGTATTGGTGTCTGCGCTGGCTGCAGCAAACCGGTACGACACAAGTTGAAGGCACTGCCATGCGCAATGCACCTAATGTACGTATTGATGGCCTACCGCTCGTTGTACAGGTGCCCTCCGCACCTGAAACTGCCCCAGGCAGCCGCATGAGCCTCACGTTAGGCGAACCAGACTTGCTGGAGCTGAGCATTCACAGCCGCTTCGAATCGTTACTCGCTAGCAGCAACACGTCGAACGAGGAGGATCTGGAGCTGCTCGATGAAGTATCTCTAGAAGATGCACTGGTCGAGGCTGAAGAAGGTCTGGCAGAAAAAGAAGACGCTGCCTTGCCGCCAGAGTCTATAACGCCGGCAACGTCTGAATAACCCGAACGCCAGACATAAGCAGGCTCGGACTACAATAGCGACATGTCCGCAGCACCCAAAAGCGCTTTTACGCAGACTCAGCCGATAGCTGACCAGGATTCCTGGTCACCTAAGCCGTTGGGTTGGCGTTTGCTGTTTAATGACCAGCTATTGTGGATTGCACTGGGCGTCTCTTTCATCGCGCATATTTTTATTCTCGCGCCCCGTTATGGCATCAAGTTGCCCGAGCGCGGCGACAAATCGCTCACAGTTTCATTTCGTGCCGCCAGCCAGCCGATCGCTCGCACCAATGAGCGCGCACAGCCGCCTCGCGATATCGTTACCAGCCAACGTAAACCAACGCGCCCCGAAGTGATCAAACCCGTCACAAAATCCACCGGTAGCATCGTTGTACCTAACGTGTCTGATCCTGCTTCGAGCCCTGGATCCAAACTCAGCGCACAATCAACAACCGCTCCGGTTACGGGCGGCACAGTCGGCACAGGGCGCCGCGTTACGTTGACGTCCAACATGAAAGACTATCGCTACAGCCAATATTTATCGGACTGGCGTAACAAAGTTGAACGCATTGGCGCCATGAACTACCCGGAAGAAGCGCGGGGAAAATTCTTTGGCTCTCTCGTACTATCCGTCGCTTTACGCCCGGATGGCAGCGTTGACCGGATTATCGTTGTGCGCTCCTCTGGCAATAAAGTCCTGGATGAAGCCGCTAAACGAATCGTTATGATGGGGTCGCCATTTGCGCCCTTCCCCCCCGACATTCGTAAAGAAACGGACTATCTGGACATTACCCGCACCTGGAACTTCACCCGGGGCGACACATTGGAAACCCGATGACAACTTCAACTTCTCTTGCCTGCTACGCCGTGCTGGGGCACCCTATTCATCACTCGATGTCACCCCAGATTCATACGGCATTTGCTGCGCAAACTGGCCAGGAACTGCGCTACACAGCCATAGACGTTGCGCCTGCAGATCTGAACGCCACATTAAGGCGCTTGCCTCAAGAAGGGTTTCAGGGCGTCAACATCACCGTGCCGCACAAAGAAGCCGCCTGGTCTTATGCTCAACAGCACGGCACGTTATCCGAGCGTGCGGCCATAGCTGGCGCGGTGAATACACTTACCTGGTCTGCTGACGGCCTGATAGGTGACAACACGGATGGGCAAGGTCTACTCAACGATCTACAGCAACGGCACGGTCTTAACCTAAGCAAAAAACGCATTCTTCTGCTCGGCGCTGGCGGCGCAACTCGTGGTGTCATTTTGCCACTGCTGGCGACGAAACCTGCAACACTGATGATCGCGAATCGCACCGCATCACGCGCCAATGACCTAGCGACTTTATTCACACCTAAGGCCGTCACGACGGGCTGTTTGTTACATGGCTGCGGGTTGGATGCACTGGCAGAGATTATCAGCACCATCGGTCCTTTCGATATTGTCATCAACGCCACCAGCGCCAGCCTTGGCGGTGAGGCGATCCAACTACCTGCTGGCAGCATAACGCCAGATGGCTTTGCCTACGACATGATGTATGGCAAAGCGCTTACGCCGTTTCTGTCAGCACAGCACGCAGCAGGCGTCGCGCACCTTGCTGATGGCTTGGGCATGCTGCTTGAACAAGCCGCCGTAGCTTTTGAAATCTGGCGTGGCGTTCGCCCAGAAACGCAGCCGGTGTATCACGCACTTCGTGAACAACTCGCTCTCAAATAAATCCCATGCCTACCCGTCGCCCACGCTGGATACGCCGGATATTCTTATTGGTGATCGGCGTTTTTCTGCTCATTCAGCTCTGGTTTTTTGCCTGGGTTATGGTCTGGAAGGTCTTCGAGCCAGGGCCAACCCAGTTTATGAAAATACGCCTCGCCGAACTTCAGAAGAAAAACCCAACCGCAAAACTACAACAGACCTGGGTTTCTTACGGGTTCATTTCACCGAACCTCAAGCGCGCTCTGATTGCCGCTGAAGACAGCAAATTTATGCAGCATCAGGGCTTTGACTTCGACGGCATCCAGAAAGCCTTTGAAAAGAACGAAAAGCGCGGGCGTATCGCGGCCGGCGGTTCAACCATTACCCAGCAACTCGCCAAAAACCTCTTCCTCTGGCCAGAGAAAAGCTTCATCCGTAAAGGAGAAGAAGCCCTCATTACGCTGATGATTGAAACCACCTGGAGCAAGCGCCGCATTCTCGAGGTTTACATGAATGAGATCGAATGGGGCACCGGCATCTTTGGTGCAGAGGCAGCTGCACGCCATTACTTTGGCGTTTCTGCCAATCAGCTCAGCGAATACCAGGCGGCCATGCTGGCGTCTATGGTACCCAGCCCACAATATTATGATCGCAAGGGTGAAACTGAAGGCCTGGCAAGACAAACAGAGGTGATCCTCGAGCGCATGAACAAGGTCGCCATTCCGCCGAATCGATAAATAGAAAACGGCGTATGATCGTCAAGGTACGCCCTCCGTTACGGGAGCACTCTCATGATTCCGGCATTCCGAACAGAAACAGACAGCATGGGTGCCGTCGAGGTTCCGGCAGATAAGCTGTGGGGTGCACAGACACAGCGGTCGCTCGAGCACTTCAGCATAGGCAAAGATTTGATGCCGGCGGAACTGATCCGCTCTTACGCCGTGCTAAAGAAAGCGGCGGCTAGAGTTAATGCCGCAGGCCATCGCCTGGATCCGCTGCTCGCCGGCCTGATCCAACAAAGCTGTGACGAAATCGGGGCTGGCCAGCATGACGATATGTTTCCGCTCCACGTCTGGATGACCGGCAGCGGCACCCAGTTCAACATGAACGTCAACGAGGTCATCGCCAACCGCTGCAGCCAATTAGCAAGCGCACCGCTCGGCAGTAAATATCCAGTACACCCGAACGACCACGTCAACATGTCGCAGTCATCGAACGATAGCTTTCCTACGGCAATGAGCATGGCGGCCGCTATCGGCACCGACCACGCCCTGATGCCGGCAGTGCGGACATTACGGGACGGGCTCGCACAAAAGGCCGAGGCCTGGAAAAACATCGTTAAAATCGGCCGCACCCATATGCAGGATGCAACGCCCCTGACCTTAGGGCAGGAATTCTCCGGCTATGTCGGCATGCTGGATGACAACCTGCGCCGCCTGACCGATGCCCTCAACGATGTCTACCAGCTAGCCATTGGCGGCACCGCCGTTGGCACCGGTCTGAATGCGGCACCCGGTTTCGCCGAAGCGATGGCCGAAGAGATTGCAGAACTGACCGGCTTACCCTTTGTCTCGGCACCGAATAAATTTACGGTACAGGGGGCTCACGATGCGCTGGTGCAGCTTTCCGCCACCTTCAAAACGCTGGCGGTCTCGCTCTACAAAATTGCCAACGACATCCGCCTGTTGTCTTGTGGGCCGCGAGCTGGCTTTGCCGAGCTCGATTTACCCGAGAATGAACCGGGATCTTCCATCATGCCCGGCAAAGTCAATCCGACTCAAGTCGAAGCCCTATCCATGGTGGCGGTTCAGGTGATGGCGAATGATGTCGCCGTCTCCTTTGGCGGGGCCAGCGGCTATCTGGAAATGAATGTGTACAAGCCGCTCATCATCCACAACGTCATGGGTTCAATCAATCTACTGACGGACAGCTGCCTTAACTTCAACCGCTTCCTGGTTCAGGATATCGAACCAAATCTGCGGAATATTCAATCGCATCTGGATCGTTCTCTCATGTTGGTGACGGCTCTTGCGCCGGTAATCGGCTACGACAAAGCCTCAGAAATCGCCCATCACGCGCTCGCTCACGATCTTACTTTGCGTGACGCTGCCTTAGTGCTCAAGCATGTTTCGGCTGAAGACTTTGATCGGATCATTGACCCCAAAAAAATGGTTCATCCGTATATTGCGAGTGGCAATTGAGCCATTGCCTTTAGTCG
>ERZ1034361.73-NODE-73-length-71076-cov-4.478288_pt1 | contig 71076 bp, 72 predicted proteins | sample MGYA00520617_ERZ1034361 | MGnify/ENA primary metagenome ERZ1034361 (study PRJEB33736, sample SAMEA104284507) | Azolla filiculoides | biome: Urban; feature: Water surface; material: Ditch water | place: Netherlands | collected 2015-10-28 | depth 0-0.1 m ... | reverse complement strand
CACTTGCGCAAAGTGAGAGACCTCTGGCGGACGGCCTGGGGTACTGCTGCTGCCAGGTACATCCGCTTGCAATGCAGCACCACCTAATTGAACGTTGATGGCGCCCGAAGTTGCCGCCAAGATAACCCCGTCGTTGTCATCTGGAAATTTTTCGGAGTGATGTCGCCAACCATCCATGGCATCTTCAAAGCTGCCCATGATGGCAAAGCCCATGGCCGTTGCTCTAGCGGGTAACCAATCGATGGCATGCCATGCGTCGTTGGCCACAGACTTCAGTGCATCACTGATCCAGTAAAGTTGATGTGCATCGTTTGACAACGCGTTGCTAGACAAATTGGCTGCTGTAGCGGTGTAACGCTTGCTAAATTCTGCGATTCGGTAAACCACTGCACCAACGGGGCCGAGACCAATGACTGAGAGCAGGGCATAACTGAAGAAAACACCAAAGACATGGCGGTGTGCTGAAAGTATGGAGTGTTCTATGACGTGTCGCACAATTTCGTTGCGTGGCAGTTCATTAATTTCTAACTGCTGCCACTCTGCCAACAACTTGCGAGCCAGTTGCTCATCGCCATCGTTCAGTGCATCACGAATGCCTGTGAAATGATGGCTGAATTGCCTAAATCCCAAAGTGACATAAAGCAAGGCCACATTCCAAACGACGGCAAAAAACCAGCCAACGAAAAAGGCCAGTAGCCAGTGGATAAGGACAGCCAATCCAGCTGGTACGCCAACAAGCAAGCTCCAAGCTAGCCAAGCCTGGGAGCGCGAGCCACCGTCTACGTGAGATGTGACCCATTCGGCCCAAGTGCGCAACCACTTGTTCAAAAAGTGTGACGGGCTCATGGGTCGCGCTTGCTCAATCACAAGCGCCAAAAAGATAGAGAAAAAGCTCATGTCAACATCATAAAGAATTAGCGGCCAATAAGAAACGGTAAAAGTTTCGGATCATGCCTGCAGTAGCACCCCAAATGAAACGTTCAACAGGTTGGTCTGTTGCGGAAGTTGGCGGTTCGAAATAGGGCATGGAATACCACTGTCGCTTCACACCGTCTCTTTCCCATTCGTGAAGCCTGTGATTGGCTGGATTCATCAGAAATGACAGGGGCACTTCAAATACCGCTGCAACTTCAAAGGCGTTTGGGGTGACCACATGGTCGGGCGATACAAGTCCGACAACAGGTGTGATGTGAAAAGCAGTCCCTGTGACATAGGTGGGCATCGTGCCCAATATGTTGACAAATTGCGGTGCCAGTCCAACTTCTTCTTCTGCTTCTCTGAGTGCGGCATCTTCAGCAGAGGCATCTTCTGCATCGACCTTGCCTCCCGGAAACGCAATTTGCCCTGCATGAGAAGACAAATGCAGTGTGCGTTGCGTGAGGAGGATGTGTGGTTCTGTGCCTTGATCGCCCCTCAGCACGATCGGTATGAGTACAGCGGCTTCTTGAGGGGGGCGTTGTCCCACTGCGGGTTCGCGCTTCACTTCAGGCGTCCATTGGGGTGGGTTTTCAAATACTCGTTTGAGTTGATTGGCCATCAAGCATTCCCTTGGCAAGGCCGGCCATTCACCCAATGGATGGGTCCAAGGAATATCGCGGGGATCAAATCCCAAGGAGCTTTTCATAGGCGTCGTGTCATTTGACTGCTCTGGGGGACCCTCAGAACGGCGTTTGATAATGCGGACATTTGATGTCTATTCGCTGAGGTTTGTCATGGACATGATTGCGCTGCAAGGCTGTGAGGCAACCACCCCATACACAACCCGTGTCTAAGGCCCAAACATCGTCTCGGGCAACTGCACCGAGCGTAGACCAATGGCCAAATGCAATCGTGATGTTGGCCGTTTGTCTGCCTGGCACTTCAAACCAAGGTAAGTAGCCTTCTGGTGCCTTGGCTGTGCCTTCCTTGGTTTCAAATTCCATGGCGCCGGTGGTAGAACAAAATCGAAGACGGGTGAAAGCATTCAGCGCACAACGCCATCGGTCCATGCCCTTCAGTTGTGACTGCCACTGTGCAGGCTCATTGCCATACATGTTCATGAAAAATGCATCAGAAGCATCACTTTGCAAAACACCTTCAAGTTCGCTGGCCAGGGCCAATGTTTCAGGCAAAGACCATTGGGGTAGCACGCCTGCATGCACCATCAAGACCTGGTCTTTGTAAAGGGCGATGGATTGGTGCCTTAGCCAGTGCAATAAGTTGGCTTTGTCTGGTGCTTGAAGAATCTCATCCAACGTGTCCATTTTGCTGGGCAGTCTGGCGCCCGATGCGATGGCCAATAAATGCAAATCGTGATTGCCAAGGACGCACTGAACGCTTGTACCCATGCGGTACAAGCGGCGTAAGACGTCCAAGGAGGCGGGCCCACGATTGACCAAGTCGCCTAAGACATACAACTGATCGCGGCTGACAGAAAAGCCAATCTGATCCAGCAGTTGACCCAATGGTTCATCGCATCCCTGAATGTCACCGACCCAATAAACGGACATTTGTTTCCAAAATCATTCTGAATGCGACATTGTCGACTTATTTACGGCAGATTTTGTCTCTCGATCGAGAAGACTGTTTCATTCGAGAGCAGCTCTTGGCACAATCAGGGGATGGATTTTTTACTGATTGCATTGTTGACGCTTATCAATGGCCTTTTTGCCATGTCAGAGTTGGCCCTGGCTTCCAGTCGCAAACCAAGGCTAGCGGCAATGGAAGAAGCTGGCGACAAAGGCGCAGCCACGGCCCTTAAATTGTTGGAGAACCCCACGCAGTTTTTGTCGACAGTTCAGGTTGGCATTACATCGATTGGCGTGTTGAACGGCATTGTGGGAGAAGCGGCATTCAGTGGCGATGTCGCCGTGAGACTGATGGCGTTGGGCATGGCCGAGTCAGCTGCAGCTTTTGCCGCAACTGCCTTGGTGGTGACTGCAATTACCTTCACCACCATTATTTTTGGCGAGCTGGTACCCAAGCGAATTGGTCAGTTGTATCCAGAGCCTGTCGCTCGTTTGGTGGCCAGACCGATGGCTTGGCTTGCGAGTGCTGCCAAGCCTTTTGTGGGCTTGTTGTCACTCACCACGCATGGTGTTTTGAAATTATTGCAAATCGATACCCGTGGCAATCGGGCTGTGACAGAAGAAGAAATCACGGCAAGCTTAGAAGAGGGTGTTGATGCGGGTTTGATTGAGGCGCATGAGCATCAAATGGTCCGCAATGTGTTTCATCTCGATGATCGCCCCTTAACTTCTTTGATGGTGCCTAGATTGGACATTCAGTGGTTTGAAGGTGGCATGACCGTGGCACAGTGTTTGGCGCAAGTTGGGATGAATGAAGGAACGCAGGGTCATTCTTGGTATCCCGTGTGCAGAGGCAGTTTGGAAGATGTATTGGGCGTGGTCAGCGTGGCTCGTTTGGTAGCGCTTGAAAACCCTGAGGAAAATGTGGACCAATATGCCATGCCGGCTAATTTTGTACCGGAAACCCTCAGTGGCATGTCACTGCTTGAGCAACTAAGGGGTAAGTCAGGTCGAATGGTGTTTGTGGTGGACGAATATGGGGTGGTGCAAGGCTTGCTGACACCTCGCGATTTGTTAGAGGCCATTACAGGGGAGTTGAAGCCTTTGCAGATGGCTGATGCTTGGGCTGCAGCGCAAGACGATGGCTCTTGGCTGTTGGATGGCTTAATGCCTATCAATGAATTGAAAACGAAATTGGACTTAAAGCAATTGCAAGGTGAAGAAAAGGGCCTGTTCAATACCCTCGGAGGATTTATCTTTGCAGAATTGGGGTATTTGCCAAGAGCAGGCGATATTCTAATAAGTGGGAATTGGCATTTTGAGGTTATTTCTTTAGAAGGTAAAAGAATTCACAAAGTAATTGCTAAATTTATCAATTAAATCATTTATTATTATTTTAATAATTGATTTATAATGCTTTTTGACTTTATAATTTCGATATTCCTCGGAATCTCGTAATATCTGTGAACCTATTATCTTTAGAGAAATACCATGACTAACTCGTACAAAGAATTATTGAAACAACGTGAAGCATTGGAGCTGGCCATCGCGACTGCTCGCGATCAAGAGCTGTCAGAGGCCATTCGACGTACACGTGAACTGGTTGCGGAATTTGGTTTGACGTTGCAAGATGTGTTTCCGTCGGGCCGTGGCACATCAAAATCTGCAGGCAAATCCTCCACAGGTGCAAAAGTTGCACCTAAATATCGTGATCCAGCAACAGGTCAAACCTGGACCGGCCGGGGTAAAGCACCTAAGTGGATTGATGGCCAAGATCGCGCCAAGTATTTAATCGGGTAATCAATGAGTCGCAGGCTAGTCTGCTCTTTAAAGGCCGCATTAAGCGGCCTTTTTTATGGCATCGGCAGTTGTAGAATAAGAGGCTCTGCTTTTGATAGCGATTCAGATTGATATTACATTCACTTCCCAAACACGTTGGCATCATCATGGACGGAAATCGTCGATGGGCCAAAAAACGTTTATTGCCTGCTGCATTGGGACATGCATCGGGTGCAAAGCGTGTGCGTTCCATCGTTGAAGCATGTATCAGGTCTAATATTTCACATCTCAGCTTATTTGCTTTCAGTACTGAAAACTGGCGCCGGCCTGAAGAAGAGGTTTCAGTTTTGATGGGCCTTTTTGCAAGTTATTTGCAAAAAGAAGTGGATGACATGGAAGCAAATGGCGTGCGTTTGAAAGTGGTTGGTGACAAAACCAAATTCAGTCTTGAACTTCAAGATTTGATTTTTCGAGCAGAGCAACAGACGCAACATAACCATCAACTCACGTTAAGAGTTGCCGCCAATTACGGGGGACGTTGGGACATGCTCCAAGCTGCAAAGGCGTGGCAATTTGCCAATCCGGGTGCTGACATGTCTTCTTTGACTGAAGAGGGTTTAGCAGCGCACCTCAGTACTTCTGAAGCGCCCGAGATGGATTTGCTAATTCGCACGGGTGGCGAGTCTCGCATCAGCAACTTCATGCTTTGGCAAGCCGCCTATGCTGAAATGTTTTTCATCGACACGTTGTGGCCTGATTTTTCGGTCAAACAGTTCAATGAGGCGCTTGAATGGTTTTCCAAGCGCGATCGAAGATTTGGTTCTGCCGCGCCGTTTTAAGCGGGCTTGCTGCTTGCCGCCAGTTGACGTAATTTGTCTTTTTTGCTTGGCCGTCTGCCTTTGATGCCACCATTGCCGGGTGCTTGTTCGGGCACAGCTTGAGTTGCTTCAAAGCCTTCAATGGTCTCCTGTTCAAGTTTAACGTTGTGTTTTTTCTCGATCAAGTTCCAATGATGCAGTGTCTCTGGGCAGACAAAGCTGATGGCCAATCCAGGTTCGCCGGCTCGACCTGTGCGTCCAATGCGATGGGTGTAGTCAACGGCTGAACGAGGTAAATCAAAGTTCACCACAGTGGGCAATTTTTCGATGTCGAGGCCGCGTGCGGCCAGGTCAGTGGCCAGTACCACTTTCACACGATGCAATTTGAAGTCAGCCAAAACCTGCTGGCGTTTGCCTTGACTCAGTTGGCCATGGAAAGGTTCTGCGGCAATGCCGGCAACACGAAGCTTGGCCGCCACAATTTCGCTGGCGTGCTGAGTTGCGACAAAGACCAAAACTTGCTTGAGTTGTTCTGTTTTGAACAAGTATTTGAGGAGTTGCGTGCGTTTGCTGGTGTCTGTGTAGATGGCTCGCTGCACAATGACCGCGGGTTGGGCTGTTTCGCCTTGAATGTGAATTTCGTGTGGATTGTGCAGAAGACTTTGCGCCAAGGATTCGATGCTCTTGGGGCGTGTGGCGGACAAGAACAAGTTTTGACGTTGATACGGCAAACTTGCCAAAATTTGACGCAACTCGTCTTGAAATCCAAGTTCTAACAATTTGTCGGCTTCGTCCAAGACCAAGGTTTGAACTTGGGAGAGTTTCAATGCATTGTGATCCAACAGGTCAAGCAGTCGGCCGGGCGTGGCAATCAAGATGTCCGTACCACCCCGCAAGCCCATCATTTGGGGATTGATGGAAACACCACCAAAAACAATGGTCACTTTGCAGTTTTTGCCCAAATGCGCAGACAAACTCATGAAGGTCTGTCCAACTTGAATGGCCAACTCGCGCGTTGGAACGAGTATCAAAGACTGAACGGCTTTCTGTTGTCGACCTGAAGCCGATGTCAAATTAAGATGTGATTTGGAGAGTATTTCAATCAGGGGCAGGGCATATGCCGCTGTTTTGCCCGAGCCTGTTGGCGCGGTGACCCAAATATCCTGTCCAGTGAGGGCAACAGGAATGAATTCACGCTGTACCGGGGTAGGTGCTGGATAGGTTTTGGGTTTGAGCGCGCGAAGCAGCTCGGGCGATAGGCCCAATTCGTTAAAAGACATAGTGCTTAAGCATAAGTGCATATAGCTTGATATGCCAGCCGAGCATGGCAAAATCATGCACTATGAATACACGCAAAGGCATTATTTTGGCGGGTGGGTCGGGTACGCGCCTGTACCCCGTGACGCAAGCGGTCTCCAAGCAATTGATGCCCGTTTACGACAAACCCATGGTTTATTACCCATTGGCGACCCTCATGCTAGCAGGCATCAAGGATGTGCTGTTGATCAGCACGCCTCAAGATACGCCGCGTTTTACGGAGCTGTTGGGCGATGGCAGTCAGTGGGGCATGAACATTCAGTACGCCGTCCAACCCAGCCCCGATGGCTTGGCTCAGGCCTTCATCATTGGCCGAGAATTTGTGGGCTCTAACCCCAGCGCTTTGGTCTTGGGTGACAATATTTTTTACGGTCATGACTTGGTGAAGTTGATGCAGCGCGCCGACGCCCAAAAGGGTGGGGCCAGCGTCTTTGCTTACCATGTGCACGATCCTGAACGGTATGGCGTGGTGGAATTCGATGGTCAGCAGCAAGCCTTGAGCATCGAAGAAAAACCTGTTAAACCGAAAAGCAACTATGCGGTAACCGGCCTGTATTTTTATGATTCTCAGGTGTGTGACATTGCTGCCAATATCAAGCCTTCAGCGCGCGGCGAGTTGGAGATTACCGATGTGAATCGTTGGTACCTCGAGCACCATCAACTCAATGTGGAAATCATGGGCAGGGGCTATGCATGGTTAGACACCGGCACGCACGACAGTCTGCTTGAGGCCGCAGGTTTCATTGCGACGCTACAAAAGCGACAAGGACTGATGGTTGCTTGCCCAGAAGAAATTGCATTTGCTCAAAAATGGATCGATGCTGCGCAGTTGCAGAAATTAGCGGCACCGTTGGCTAAAAACAGCTACGGCCAGTACCTGTTGAATCTCCTAAAGGCGCATTGATGCCCTATACCGTCACGCCAAGCAATCTGCCAGAAGTTTTAATCTTGAAGCCTCAAGTTTTTGGGGATGCGCGTGGTTTTTTCTTTGAAAGTTTCAATGCGCGTGATTTCGCCAAAGTCACGGGGCTCGACGTTCAGTTTGTTCAAGACAACCACAGCAAGTCCTCGAAGGGCGTGCTGCGCGGACTTCATTACCAAATTGAGCATGCACAGGGAAAACTGGTCAGGGTCACCCGCGGTGAAGTCTATGACGTTGCTGTTGACATGCGTCAGCATTCGCCAACATTTGGTCAATGGGCGGGTTGTCACTTAAGTGCTGAAAATGCGCTTCAATTTTGGGTGCCACCAGGTTTTGCTCATGGCTTCTTGGTGCTCAGTGAGTCGGCCGAGTTTTTGTACAAAACCACGGATTATTGGTACCCAGAACACGAGCGCAGCTTGCTCTGGAATGACCCCGCACTGGGCATTGAATGGCCCTTGCCAGAGGGTGTCCAGACGCCCATCTTGGCAGCTAAAGATGCGGCAGCTTCAACGCTGTCGAAAGCGCAGGCGTACTAAGCGCTGCGAAGGTTTATTTGTGCGGCGGCAGGGCGTAGGCTTTGATGGCGCTCAGTTGACCTAGGCTCAATCGGTTGCCGTGTTGACTGACCACGGCTGCTGCAGCTTGATTGCCTAAAGTTGCCGCTTGGTTGGGGGCGTAACCTCGGGTCATGGCATACAGAAATGCGCCTGCAAACATGTCGCCTGCGCCATTGGTGTCAATGGCTTTGACTTTTTCGGCCGGAACATGCCAAGACTGCTCTGCTGTCAGAACTTCAGAGCCTTGGGCGCCGCGTGTGAAGCAGACCATTTTGGCCAACTTCTTCAAAGTTTGTCGAACCTGCTCAAGGTCTTCTGTGCCGCACCACACTTGCGCTTCTTCTTGGTTGCAAAACAAGTAATCGACACCCTCACCCAACATGGCGTCTAAGCCTGCCTTGCAGAATTGAATCATGCTGACATCGCTCAGTGTCAGGGCCAAAGCGACACCAGCCTCCTGCGCGATTTTTCGGCCTTTCAGCGCTGCCGCTAAACCAGTTGGAGAAGCAGCCAGGTAGCCCTCCATGTAATAAATCTTAGATTTAACAATGTCCTGGGGGTGTAAGGCAACGTCGTCTAATTCTGCGGAAACGCCTAAGAAGGTGCACATGCTTCTTTCGGCATCGGGTGTGACCAAAACCATGCAACTGCCAGTTTGTCCCGCCATTGCGCGCGTGTGCGTAAGGTTGGTGTGAACGCCTTGGGCCTGTAAATCTTTGACGTAAAAATCTCCCAGGCTGTCGTGTGCAACTTTGCAGGAATAGAAAGCTTTGCCGCCCAGTTGTGCCAAGGCCACGACGGTGTTGCCTGCAGAACCGCCACCTGTTTGGCGTGGTTGAAGTTGGGAGACATGTTCTAGCAACTCAGCACGACGCGGCGTATCGATCAATGTCATGTGGCGCTTGCTGACACCCATCTTCAGCAGCAGGGCGTCTGAAACTTCGTATTCGGAGTCGACCAAGGCGTTGCCAATGGCATAGAGATCGTGGTGGGACATGGTAATGGCTTGGATCTAAATCAAGGAACTGAGAAGTTTAATGCCATTGTTAGAAGCCGCATCGGTAAAATGTTGTCAGGGTTCGCAGACCCGCTAAGTGAAGACTGATCCAGAGGGTGGTCTTGTATGAATTATTTTATGAATCAAAGGCTGCGATGAAACGCGATTATTTTTCTCATGCTTCTAAAGAAGCCAGAAGCAAACAACATGAATCCTCCGACGAGCGATGCATTGCGCTCGTCGATGCCCGCTATCTGTCTTGGCTAGCGCAACATGCCCAATCCAAAGCCAAGAAGGAAAGTGTCAATCGACTGGGCTTGTCCTATTTCCTCGGCGATGCATTGGCACAAGCCGGCATAGACGTTGAAGTCAAAAGAATTTACTGGTATTCAGAAGAACAAGAAACTTTGGATGTGGAAGGTCAAATTGTTCGGAAAGTTCTCTCGCATGACCTTGATGGCGGTGTATCACTTCTCCAAAGCATGGCCCAAGATTTGACGCGTTTGGCCCAGCACAATGCTTGTGATCATGTGCTGTTGGCTTCAGACGATGAGCGCTTATTGACGTCAATTGACAATGCACAACTCACGGGCATGGCGGTGCATATTTTGGCCGATGATGCCGCACGCAACATGCCCAAATTGCATCAAACAGATCCGGGTTGGGGGCGGCTGTTGTCACAGGCGGATCGACGCATTGTTGTGCAACCAAAGGCGCTTGCTGAAATTCTTCAAGGTGTGGGTGCCAAAGAAGTCAATCCTGTCGTGGAAGACCCCGAAGTTGTGAGGGGGTCTATGACTGAAGTGATCGTGTCCTGGTGGGACGATGAGCCCGAAGACAAGCGTGAAGAGTTACGTGATGAGTTGCACATCAATCGCGGAATTCCTCAAGAAGTGGATCGCCAGCTGTTGCTTCGCATGCGACATCGCTTAACCCGCGCACTGACCTTGCAAGAGAAAAAAATGTTGCGTGAAATTTTCCGAACGGTCGCATTTGGAACTTTGTCGACGGAGGTGACGCCGAGCCAAGATGCCGACTCATCCACACCGTTGATTGAAGAGCCGATTTAATCAAGGCCATGTGGGAGCGCGTGATGATGTCGAAAATAACTTGGATTGCAATGTGGGCAGGTTTGAGTTTGCCAGCTCATATCAGTTTCGCAGAAGAGCATAAGCACATCGCTGCCGACCTGTTACCCATGTCGCTGCAAGTGAGCTGGAATGCCAACAGGCCTCACCTGGGGCAGTTTGGGCATTGCGCAGCCGCTTTTGACAGCCGAACTGACGATGGAAAAATGGCCTTTGCCTGTTCCATCTATGTCAAATTGTCAGCGGTTGCACAGCGCAACGCCATTCAACACTGTGATGAACAGCGCCATACGCGTGGCATCAAAGCGCCTTGTCAGTTGATTGACAAATAACCCTCGGCCTTCAACTGCCGCAACACGATTGCGGCAGATTGAATCAAACAGATAGACTTATTTTTTCGGCAATGTGCCGCCGCTCTTGACACACTCGTCCATTGTTTTGAACGCTGTGAACTTTTGCGTCTTTTCGAAGCTGGCGCTGTTTTTATCGTGGCAGATGCCGCTGTCTGATTTTTTGACAACAACTTCAGCCACGGCTGCGTTGGCTGGCGCGCGGCCACCGCTTTTCAAACATGCTTCCATGTTGGGGAAAGCTTCGAACTTTTTGGTGGCGCCGTAGCTGGTGCTTGATTTGTCGTGACAAATGCCAGAGTCTGATTTTTTGACTGCAGCATCGGCAGCCTGTGCCAACACAGTGCTGGCGCTGAACAAGCTGAAGAAAGACGCGATCAAAGTGTGCGTGAAACGTTTATGCATGAAAGTCTCCTAGGTTGACGGCATTTGCAGGTCCTGGCCATGCAAGCAATTGCAGGCACATTTGACCCTTGGCATGCTATCGCATCTGGCCAAATTTGCTCAATTTTGAGCGGTTTTTTCGAGCTGAGTGATGTCAAAACCCATCAAAGACAGTCGTTGCGTTAAAGCCTTGTAGGAAGCCTCTGAAATTTGAGGGGTACGCGACAAGATCCAGAGGTATTTTTTACTGGGATCGCCCACTGCGGCAAGTTGGTACTGTGGGTCTAAGTCCAGCACCCAGTAATCTCCCCAGACTAGGGGCATCCATCCCAGCCAGCTGGGCGCAAAGCGCACCTCAAGCTGCGCCGGCACGCCATTGGCGCGGGGTCTGGCCTTGCCCAAAGCTTGGATCATGTCGCCATTGGCTGCCTGGCATTGATTGAGAACTTGAATTTCTGCTGGGTTGATCAGCTTGTATGTCGCTTTGGTGTTTTGAGTGCAGTTGCGCTGAAACCAGTTGGGAAGTTTTGCAATTTCATACCAACTGCCCATGTATTGGGAAATATCAATCTGCGAAATTGCTTTTACTGAAGGTGTTTGTTGCGCGCTCACGGAGTCCGCGAGCAAAGCCGAAAACGCCAAGGTGAAAAATGCGGATGTCAACCGCCGCATCGAGATCTTGAGCATTTTAAAAATGTAAGCGATTATTTTTCAAGGTGATAGCGCGTTACACGCTCCACCTCGTTTTTCGAGCCGAGGACCACACTCACGCGCTCATGCAGTTGTTGAGGTTTGAGGTCCAAAATTCTTTCACGCCCATTGGTAGACGCACCGCCAGCTTGCTCAATGAGCCAGCTCATTGGGTTGGCCTCATACATCAAGCGCAACTTGCCTGCTTTGTGCGGTTCACGTTTGTCCCAGGGGTACATGAAAATGCCGCCACGCGTGAGAATGCGGTGCACATCTGCCACCATGCTGGCAATCCAGCGCATGTTGAAGTCTTTGCCGCGGACACCGTCTTTGCCCTGCAAGCATTCGTCTACATAGCGCTTCACGGGGGCATCCCAGTGACGCATGTTGCTCATGTTGATGGCGAACTCTTTGGTATCTTCCGGCACGCGGACATTTTCTTGGGTCAACACAAATGAGCCTTGCTCGCGGTCTAAGGTGAACATGGCCACGCCATCACCCACTGTTAGAACCAAAGTGGTTTGGGGACCATAAACGCAATAGCCAGCAGCCACTTGCTGGTGACCCGGTTGCAAGAAATCCTCTTCACTGATGGCGTGTTGGTCTTCAGCCTTTTTGAGCACGCTGAAGATCGTGCCAATGCTGACATTGACATCAATGTTGCTGGAGCCATCTAAGGGGTCAAACATCAGCAAATACTCGCCTTGTGGATAGCGATTAGGGACCAGGTGAATGGTCTCCATTTCTTCAGAGGCCATAGCGGCCAAGTGGCCGCCCCATTCATTGGCTTCAATGAGCACTTCGTTGGCAATGATGTCCAATTTTTTCTGAATTTCACCCTGTACGTTTTCGATGTCGGCGCTGCCCAAGACACCACCCAAGGCGCCTTTGTTCACGGCATGGCTGATGCTTTTGCAGGCGCGCGCCACCACTTCAAGCAATAGGCGCAATTGAGAGGGGATATGTCCCTTGCTGCGTTGTTGTTCGACCAAATAGCGGGAGAGTGAAATTTTTTGCGACATGAGAATGTTTCCTTGGAGATCGCGTTATTCGGCCAATGCGCGTGTGACAACTTCACGCACGTCGTTGCTCAAGTCTGACTTGGCTGCAACGCGTTCGATGGCAGCTTTGGCGGCTTGGCGGTAGGGCTCTGCTAATTTTTTCCAGCGGTCTAGCGCTCTGGCTAAGCGGGCAGCCACTTGCGGATTGATGGCATCCAATTCGATCACGCGTTCGCTCCAGAACACATAACCCGCCGCATCGCTGCGATGGAACCCGCCTGAATTGGCACTGCAATAGTTGAAGATCAAGCTGCGCGCACGGTTGGGGTTGCGCAAGTTGAAGTCGGGGTGCTGCATGAGCTGGCGCACGATGGGCAGAATGTTGCCGCCGCGGTCGGGAGCGCTGGCTTGCAAGGCAAACCATTTGTCAATGACCAAATCTTCGCTCTTGAACAAAGCATGGAATTGCGCCAAAGCCGGCGTGGCCAATTCGTGACCACTGCCCACGAGAGCCGTCAGCGCATTGAAACGATCGGTCATGTTGTGCGCATCTTTGAAGGCTTGCAAAGCCTTGCCTGGCCAGACCGTGCTGCCTTGGTGCTGTGCAGCCAGACACAACATGTTCAGGGCCAAGCCGCTGAGTGAGCGTTTGCCACTTGAAATGGCATCGGGTGAGTAGGCGCCCAACACACGGTTGTGTTCGTAGCAAGTTTGCCAATCTGGCAACAAGCTGGTGGCCAATTGCAAGCGCATGGCTTCACGCACGGCATGGACTTGTTGGGGATCTACCGATTCCAATTGCTCAGAAATATAAGTCTCTGAAGGCAAGGTGAGGACCAAGTCTTTGAAGGCGGCATCCAAGTCGGGGTGGTTCAAAACTGCGCGCATGGCGTCGATGTAATTGGCACCCAAAATGCTGTCTGTTTGAGGGTTGCCACCGCTGCGAATAAATCGAAGTGCGGCTTGAACTGCCAAGCGTTGGCCCGCTTCCCAGCGGTTGAAGGCATCGGTATCGTGGGCCAGTAAGGTGAGCCACTGCGTATCAGACAGATCGCAGTCTAAATTGACGGGCGCGCTGAAATTGCGAAGCAGTGAGGGCGTGGGGATCGTGTCAATATTTTCAAAGACAAAGCTTTGTGAAGCTTGATTCAGGACCAAGGTTTTGCTTGGGTTGGCAGCCCCCGAATCGCCTTGCAATTGCACATTGAATGACTGACCCGATTCACTCAACAAACCAACCGTGACGGGAATGACGAAGGGTTCTTTGACGGCTTGGTCTGGCGTGGCTGAACAGCTTTGTGACAGCGTTAAGGTGAAGGTTTTGGCTTCACTGTCGTAGCTGCTGGATGCATTGACACGCGGTGTGCCGGCTTGGCTGTACCAGCGTTTGAATTGAGACAGCTGTTGGGCCAAGGGTGAGCTGGGGTTGGCATCAGCAATGGCTTGCGCAAAGTCGTCACACGTCACGGCTTGACCATCGTGACGCTCAAAGTACAGCTTCATGCCCTTGGCAAAGCCTTGCTTGCCTTCCTCATCACCTGGTGCGCTGAGCAAGGTTTGCATCATGCGAACCACTTCAGCACCTTTTTCATAAATGGTCACGGTGTAGAAGTTGTTGATTTCGACGTAGGCATCGGGCCGCACAGGATGCGCCATGGGACCTGCATCTTCAGGGAACTGAACCGTGCGCAAAACACGCACGTCTTCAATGCGCTTGACGGCGCGCGCACTGGCCACACCGGCCATGTCTTGGCTGAACTCTTGGTCGCGGAAAACGGTCAAGCCTTCTTTGAGTGACAGCTGGAACCAGTCTTGGCAAGTGATGCGGTTGCCTGTCCAGTTGTGGAAGTACTCGTGTCCCACCACGCTCTCAATGCCGGCAAAGTCAGCGTCGGTCGCGGTGGCTGGATTGGCCAGCACATATTTCGTGTTGAAAATGTTCAGGCCTTTGTTTTCCATCGCGCCCATGTTGAAGTCGCTGGTGGCCACAATCATGAAACGCTCAAGATCGAGAGGTAAACCAAAACGGGCTTCGTCCCAGGCCACGCTGGCCATCAGGGAGTTCATGGCGTGTTCTGTTTTGTCCAAGTCGCCGGGGCGCACAAACACTTGCAACAAATGCTCTTTGCCAGAGCGAGACAAGATGCGCTGTTCGCGCGCCACCAACTTGCCCGCCACCAAAGCAAACAAGTAGCAGGGCTTTTTGTGAGGATCGGCCCACTTGGCAAAATGACGACCGTCTTCCAATTGGCCTTGTTCCAGCAAATTGCCGTTGGACAAGAGCACGGGGTATTGCTGTGCATCCGCACGCAAGGTGACGGTGTAGCTGGCCATCACATCGGGACGGTCCAAGAAATAAGTGATGCGGCGAAATCCTTCGGCTTCACATTGTGTAAAGAAGGATTCGTTGCTGACGTAAAGGCCAGAGAGCTGCGTGTTTTTGGCAGGGTTGCACGTGGTGAAAATTTCCAAGTCAAAAGCATCGTTGCCTTCGGGTAAATTTTCTAGCACCAATTGATTGCCGTCCATTTTGAACGAGGTACCGCCGCCATTGACCATCACGCGTGCCAAGTTCAATTCCTCGCCATCCAAGCGCAAAGCTTGTTCAGGAACGTCGGGGTTGCGACGCACACGCATTTTGTTCAGCACGCGTGTTTTGTTGGGGTCTAAGTCAAATGTCAGGTCGACGGTGTCGATCCAAAATGCCGGCGCTGTGTAATCCACACGGCGAATGGCCTTTGATTGTTCTTCAAGCATCACAAAAAATCTCCATGGGTCGGGTTGACAAGCTGGCCCCGCCAGCTCTGTCAAACACCTTGTTTGAGCGAAGCTTCAATGAATGCATCCAAGTCGCCATCCAACACTTTTTGCGTGTTGGACATTTCAACGTTGGTGCGCAAATCTTTGATGCGACTTTGGTCGAGCACGTAGCTGCGAATTTGGTGACCCCAACCCACATCGGTCTTGGTGTCTTCCAGTTTTTGCTGTGCTTCCATGCGCTTGCGCATTTCAAAGTCGTACAGGCGCGAGCGCAGGCGTTTCCAAGCGACATCGCGGTTGCTGTGTTGGCTACGGCCATCTTGGCACTGCACCACAATGCCCGTAGGAATGTGCGTCAAGCGCACGGCAGAGTCGGTCTTGTTAATGTGCTGACCGCCCGCGCCGCTGGCACGGAAGGTGTCGGTGCGAACGTCGGCGGGATTGATGTCGATCTCGATGGAGTCGTCCACTTCGGGGTATACAAAAATACTTGCGAAGCTGGTGTGACGTCCACCTGAAGAGTCGAAAGGTGACTTGCGCACCAAACGGTGCACGCCGGTTTCGGTGCGGAGCAAACCAAAGGCGTAATCGCCTTCAAACTTGAGCGTGGCACCTTTGATACCGGCCACGTCACCTGGTGATTCATCTTCCACGGTGATTTTGAAGCCTTTGCGTTCGGCGTACTTGAGGTATTGGCGCATCAGCATGCTGGCCCAGTCGCAAGCTTCAGTGCCACCCGCGCCTGCTTGAATGTCCACAAAGGCATTGCAAGAGTCGGCTTCGTTGTTGAACATGCGGCGGAACTCGAGCTGCTCCACGATGGCGGACAACTTGTTGGCTTCAACTTCGATGGTGAGCAAGCCGGCTTCATCGCCTTCCTCTTTGCTCATGTCAAACAACTCGCTGTTGTCCGAGAGCTCAGAGGTGAGGGTGTTGAGGGTGACCACCACACCGTCCAGGGCTTTTTTCTCTTTGCCCAATTCTTGGGCTTTTTTGGGGTCGTTCCAGACCGTGGGATCTTCGAGCGATGCGTTAACGGTTCTTAGGCGTTCTGATTTGGCATCGTAGTCAAAGATACCTCCGTAAATCTTCGGTGCGGGCGGCCAAGTCAGCCAATTTCGCGCCAATTTGATTGATGTGTTCTGCTTCCATGAGAGGGGGTATCCGAATCTATTAAAGATGGGATTTTCTCATGCCCAGAGGCCCCTTGCGAGTTAAATCAGGCCAAAAAGTCTTCTAGAAGCTGGGCCAAGGCCTCCGCTTGGTCGTGGTGCAGCATGTGGCCAGCATCTTGCAGGGTGGCCATTTTTAAATTTGACACCGATTTCAGGCGCTCGTGAAACTCTTCTAGGGTGAATTTGCCTTTCCACCATTGTGAGAGGGAATCGTCAGAGGCCTCGACCACCAGTGTGGGGGCTGTGATGCGTTTGTAGATTTCGAGAACTTCGTCCACCCTGTAAAGGTAGGGATTGACCACTTTGTGGGCGGCATCACCCAGAATTCGCCACTGACCTTGTGCGTCCGCCTTCGCCCAGTGTTGGGCAAGCCAATCGGCTTTGTCTTGCGACAGTCGTTGGTTGGTCTTCATCAGCCGTTGGGCGACTGCGGCGGCATCGGGGTAGGCCTTGAGGTCCAATTCACCCTTCTCAAGGGCCTGGAGTTCGTCTAACCATTGGCCCAATCGACCTGGGGCTTGCGAGGGGCGGGTAGTCGCCATGCCGAAGCCTTCCAAATTGACCAAGCGCCTGATGCGATCGGGGCGGGCGCCGGCGTACATCATGACCACATTGCCCCCCATGCTGTGGCCCACCAGATCAATGCTTTGATCGGGACACAGTTGGCGTAACAGGGCATCCAAGTCACCCAGGTAATCTGGCAGCCAATAGCTGTCGGTGGCAGGGCCTTGGGTCAAGCCGTAGCCACGCCAATCGGCCGCCAAGATGCGACGGTTTTGGAAAAAACCGTCTGTGAATGATTCCACCATGAATTGCCAAGAGGCGGCCACATCCATCCAGCCGTGGGCCAAGACCACAGGCGGCAAACTCGACTGGGAGTTACCCCATTCGCGGACGTGGTATTGGTGACCGCGCAGAGTGACAAAATGGCTAGTAGAGTGGCGTTTAACTTGGTACATACTGCGAGATCATAAGGAGGCAGGGAATGCGTGTCAGTCACCCGAAAGACGCTTACGAGCGGGTTCATCGCCAATTTGCCTGGCAGGTGCCCGCAAAGTTCAACATGGCAGAGGTTTGCTGCGGGCGCTGGGCTCGATCAAAGCAGCACCAGCAGTCAATTGCCATTGTGGAACACGCTAGCGGAGGTCAAGCGCCTACCTCTTGGACTTTTGGGCAACTGCAGGCTGCAGCCAATCGGCTGAGTGTCAAACTGCGCGAATTGGGTGTCCAAAAAGGCCATCGCGTGGCCATTGTGATGCCGCAGCGATTTGAAACGGCGGTCGCCTACATGGCGGTGTTGCAAATGGGTGCAGTGGCCATGCCGCTGTCCATGTTGTTTGGGTCTGATGCTTTGGCTTACAGGGTGGCAGACAGTGGTGCAGCAGTGGCTTTGTGTGACGAGGTCTCAGCGCCCGTTTTGCAGGCATTGAAAAAAGAGTGCCGAGACCTTGAGGCGGTTGTGAATGTGCCCAAGGCGCTGAATGTGACCGTGGGCAAAAAGTCGACTGCGCAGACGTTCAAGCCGGTGAATACACGAGCCGATGAACCTGCCATCTTGATCTACACCAGCGGTACCACGGGCAATCCCAAGGGCGCGCTCATTCCGCACAGCGCATTGATGGGCAATTTGACAGGTTTTGTATGCAGCCAAAATTGGTTTGGCTTTGACCCATCTGCACCTGTATTGAGGGACTCGAAAGAGACATTGCCAGCAGGCTCGCAAGCGGTTTTTTGGTCGCCTGCCGATTGGGCCTGGACGGGCGGTTTGATGGACGCTTTGCTGCCGTCACTTTATTTTGGGCGACCCATCGTGGCCTTCAAAGGACGCTTCAGTCCTGAGCTGGCTTTTGAGATTTTGGATGCGCACAGCATCACACACAGTTTTTTGTTTCCAACGGCCTTGAAGGCGATGATGAAGGCGCAAGCGCACCCGCGTCGACATTACAAATTGAAGCTGAAGGGCCTGATGAGTGCAGGTGAAGCTGTGGGCGATGCCGTGTTTGCGTATTGCCGCGATGAGTTGGGCGTGGTCGTGAATGAGATGTTCGGCCAAACTGAAATCAATTATGTGGTGGGCAACTGCCAAGTGTTTTGGCCCTCCAAGGCGGGCAGTATGGGGCGTGGCTATCCAGGCCATCAAGTCGCGGTGATAGACGAACACGGCCAGATTTGCAAGCCTGGTGAGGCTGGCGAGGTGGCGGTGAATCGATTCGATCGCCATGGCCACCCCGACCCTGTTTTCTTTTTAGGCTATTGGAAAAATCCAACGGCTACAAAGGCCAAATACACAGGAAATTGGTGCCGAACGGGCGATGTGGCCATTCAGGACGAAGATGGCTATCTTTGGTACCAGGGGCGAACAGACGACATGTTCAAAGCGGCGGGCTATCGGATTGGGCCGGGCGAAATTGAAAATTGTTTGGTCAAGCATCCAGCTGTCGTCAATGCCGCCGTTGTACCAAAACCCGATGCTGATCGCGGCGCGTTGGTCAAAGCCTACGTGGTGTTGTCGCCAGAGTATGTGAAGAAAAGAGCCTCGGTTGCCAATGCGCAACAGTTTGAACGAAGTGTGATGGCAGACTTGCAGCGTCATGTGAGCGCTTTGTTGGCCCCCTATGAATACCCCAAAGAAATTGAATTCATTGACCAATTGCCCATGACCACGACAGGCAAGGTACAGCGCCGATTCTTGCGCTTGCAAGAAGAAGAGCGCGCGCAGCAATGCGCAGGGGTGTGACTTTGAGTCAGTTGATGAGGGATGACTTCACAAGCACTTTCAAATAAGTTTTACACTCAGCCTCAATCTATCTTCTCAACTGTTTCCAATCAAAATGAAAAAAATAACGCTCGGTACGTCAGATCTGCAAGTGACGCCCATTTGCTTAGGCACCATGACCTTTGGTGAGCAAGTGGCTGAAAAAGAAGCGCACCAAATTCTGGATCGCTCTTTGGCTTTGGGCGTTAATTTCTTAGATACCGCCGAAATGTATTCAGTGCCTGCCAAAGCAGAGACCTGTGGCTCGACTGAAAGTATTCTGGGGAACTGGTTTGCCAACAATCCTGGCGCGCGGCAAAAAGTGGTGCTGGCCACCAAAGTAGCTGGCCCTTCACGCGGTATGCCCTGGATTCGCGAAGGCGCCGGCATGACGGCACAAGATATTTTGAATTCTTGTGATGCCAGTTTGAAACGTTTGAAAACAGACGTCATCGACCTGTATCAAATTCACTGGCCAGAACGCCATGTGCCCGCATTTGGCACAATGTATTTTGACCCCAGCAAAGACAAGATTGAAACCTCAATCCACGCGCAACTGGAGGCCATGGCACAGTTGGTCAAAGCAGGCAAAGTTCGCCACATTGGACTCTCCAATGAAACACCCTACGGCACCCACGAGTTCATCCGTTTGGCAGCGCAACATGGCTTGCCACGTGTTCAGACAGTTCAGAATCCTTATTGTTTGGTCAACCGCACGTTTGACAATGCCATGGACGAAACATGTCACCGTTTGGGTGTTTCTTTACTGGCCTACTCGCCACTGGGTTTTGGCTCTCTCACAGGTAAATATGACCAAACTGGCTTCGAGGGCGAGGGCGCACCGATGGGTCGCTTGGCCAAGTATGAGTCGATGCGCAAACAGCGTTGGGCACGTCAAAGTGCACTGGAGGCTGCGCGTTTGTACAACCAACTGGCACGTGACAATGGCATGACACCGACGCAAATGGCTTTGGCATTTTGCTACACACGTTGGTCCGTGGCCAGCACCATCATTGGCGTAACTTCTGTGGCTCAACTGGAAGAAGACGTGAAAGCCTGGGGCACACAATTGTCTGCCGAGGTATTGGCTGAAATTGATGCCATTCGATTGGTGCACCGTGACCCAGCGACCTGATACAAGCTTTGAAATTTTGAAACAGTCAAGAGTCGCCTATGCCTGAAAATATGTTGAATGTGTTGCTTCACCCAGTGGGCGTGGTTGTTCTGTCCTACCTGCTTGGTTCCTTGAGTTTTGCGGTCATTGTGAGTCGCATCATGGGCCTGTCAGATCCGCGTTCTTATGGCAGTAAAAATCCAGGCGCCACCAATGTGCTTCGCTCGGGCAACAAGAAAGCGGCCATCTTCACATTGCTGTTCGATGCGCTGAAAGGGTGGTTGCCTGTGTTCTGGGCAGTGCAGCATGGCGCCGCCTTTGGCTTAAGCGAGAGCACGGCAGCCGCTGCGGGTGTGGCTGCTTTCTTGGGTCATTTGTACCCCGTGTTTTTCAGATTTCAGGGCGGTAAAGGCGTGGCCACGGCCCTTGGCGTCTTAATGGGCGTCAGTCCATTGTTGGGCCTGGCCATTGCCTTGACTTGGATCGCTGTGGCTTGGTTCTTCAGATACTCATCGCTGGCCGCTTTACTTGCCGCCATCCTGGCGCCGGTTTACTACGCCTTAGGGGGCGATGTCTTATGGCCATTGCAAGGCCCCATGCTGGGCTTGTTGTGCCTCATGGGCATCTTCCTGGTATGGCGTCACCGAGATAACGTGAACCGTTTGTTGGCGGGGACAGAGTCCAAGTTGGGCGGCAAGAAAGCGGACGCCTAAGACCCCGAATCTGGCGCAGTTGCGCCATGAAAAAAGCGCCAAGGTGTTTGCCTTGGCGCTTTTTTTATCAGTCACGGAAGTTGTTGAAACTGATCGGAATTTCGGTGATGTCTTTTTTCAGCAAAGCCATGGCAGCCTGCAAATCATCGCGTTTGGCCCCCGTCACGCGCACGGCATCACCTTGAATAGAGGCTTGCACTTTGAGTTTGCTTTCTTTCAGTGCTTTTTGGATTTTTTTGCTGTCTTCGGTGGCAATGCCATTGCGCACCTTCAAGACTTGCTTGACTTTATCGCCGCCCATTTTTTGCACATCGCCTTTGTCGAGGAAACGCACATCGACGCCGCGCTTGGCCATTTTGTTCAGCAGCACTTCATCAATTTGGGTGAGCTGGAAATCGGCATCGCCGAACAAGGTAATTTCTTTGTCTTTCAATTCAATGGCTGCTGATGTGCCTTTGAAGTCAAAGCGGGTGGCAATTTCCTTGGCGGTGGTGTCAACCGCATTTTTTACTTCAACCAGGTTAGGTTCGCAAACGGTGTCAAAAGATGGCATGAGATTCAATAATCAAGTAAGAGAATGCGACAATTCTCCCATGAACGTGACCCAAAACGTACCCCTTCAGTCCTACAACAGCTTTGGCATCGTGGCCAAGGCCCTTTCTTTGGTGCGCATTGGCTCTGAAGAAGATGCTGTGGCTGCGCAGAAAGACTTGCAAAATTGTCCTGAAGGACATTGTGTTTTGGGCGGGGGCAGCAACATTGTGCTCACGGGCGACGTCAAACCGCGTGTGCTCAAAATGGAAATTATGGGCAAGCGTTTGGTGTCCGAGACGGACAGGGCTTGGACAGTGGAGGCAGGTGCCGGTGAAAACTGGCATGAATTTGTCACGTGGACATTGGACCAAGGCTGGCCAGGGTTGGAAAACATGGCCCTGATTCCTGGCTCTGTGGGGGCTTCCCCTGTGCAGAACATCGGCGCTTATGGTGTGGAGTTGCAGGACCGTTTCGATTCCTTAGATGCCCTCGATTTGCTCACAGGCCAGGTCTTCAGCTTGAATGCTGCGCAGTGCGCCTTTGGCTATCGCGACTCAGTGTTCAAACATGCCAGCAGCGGGCCCAATGGCATTGGCTTGGCCGGGCGTGCTTTGATCCTGCGAGTTCGCTTCTATTTGCCTAAAGTTTGGAAGCCCGTGCTGGGTTATTTGGACTTGGAAAGAAAAATGACCGAGACTGGCATTTCAAACCCGTCCGCGCAGCAAATTTACCAGTGGGTGTGCGCTATTCGGCGTCAAAAATTGCCCGATCCCAAAGTCTTGGGTAACGCAGGTAGCTTCTTCAAGAATCCCACTGTGACGCCGGAGCAATGCGCCGACATCATTGCGCGCGATCCCAAAGTGGTTCATTACCCCATGCCAGACGGTACCATCAAACTGGCTGCTGGTTGGCTAATTGATGCCTGCGGATGGAAGGGCAAGAGCGTGGGCAATGCCGCGGTGTATGAAAAGCAAGCATTGGTGTTGGTCAACCGCGGCGGTGCAACGGGCGGCGAAGTGGTGACTTTGGCCAAAGCCATTCAGACCAGTGTTTACGAGCGATTTGGCATTCGTCTAGAGCCTGAGCCTGTGGTGATTTAACGCCAAGCCCAGTCGAAAAAAAAGAGCCACTGTCGTGGCTCTTTTGCATGGCGGCAGGATGCTTGCTGCTGTGATTATTTGCCGCCTTCGAGTTTGAGCATCTCGGCGCCTTCGCCCAACGACAACAAACCCGTTTGTGCATAGATGCCTAACTTGGCGCGTGTGTCGACAATGTCTAAATTGCGCATGGTGAGTTGACCAATTCGGTCCAACGGTGTGAATGTTGACTCGCCTTTTTCCATCGTTAAACGTTCGGGGTGATACGTGAGGTTTGGCGATGTGGTGTTCAAAATGGAGTAGTCGTTACCGCGACGAAGTTCGATGGTGACCTCGCCAGTGACAGCGCGTGCCACCCAGCGTTGTGCCGTTTCACGCAGCATCAAAGATTGTGAATCGAACCAACGACCTTGGTACAACAAGCGGCCGAGTTTGCGGCCGTTGTCGCGGTATTGTTCAATGGTGTCTTCGTTGTGAATGCCCGTGACCAGACGTTCGTACGCGATGAACAACAAAGCCAGGCCCGGCGCTTCGTAAATGCCGCGGCTCTTGGCTTCAATGATGCGGTTTTCGATTTGGTCACTCATGCCCAAACCATGTCGGCCACCAATGCGATTGGCTTCCAAAATGAGTTCGACGGGGTCTGAGTAGCTCACGCCATTCAGGGCCACAGGTTGACCTTCTTCAAAGCGCACGGTCACTTCTTCGTGCTTGACCACGCAGTCTTCGCGCCAGAAAGGCACACCCATGATGGGCTGCACAATTTTCATGCCGCTGTTCAGGTGCTCAAGATCTTTGGCTTCGTGTGTAGCCCCCAACATGTTGGAGTCGGTTGAGTAAGCTTTTTCGGCTGACATCTTGTAGCCAAAACCGTGTTGCGTCATGAACGCAGACATCTCGGCGCGGCCACCCAACTCGTCAATGAACAGCTGGTCAAGCCAAGGCTTGTAAATTTTGAGAGAAGGATTGGTGAGCAAACCGTATCGGTAAAAGCGCTCAATGTCATTGCCCTTGAACGTGCTGCCATCGCCCCAAATGTTGACGTCGTCTTCCTTCATGGCGGCCACCAGCATGGTGCCCGTGACGGCGCGACCGATGGGGGTGGTGTTGAAGTAAGTGACGCCGGCCGTAGAGATATGGAAAGCACCGCACTGCAAAGCAGCAATGCCTTCGTGGGCCAGTTGTTTGCGGCAGTCGATCAGGCGGGCCTGCTCTGCGCCGTATTCTTTGGCTTTGCGAGGAATTTCATCATAGTCTGGCTCGTCGGGCTGGCCCAAGTTGGCGGTATAGGCGTAAGGCACAGCGCCTTTTTGGCGCATCCAGAGCAAAGCTGCGCTGGTGTCTAAACCACCTGAAAAAGCGATGCCGACTTTTTGGCCTGCAGGAATGTGTTGAAGAATGGTTGCCATGGAAGTACTTTCAAATGCGTTGTGGATCAACCGAAGTGGCAGATGTAGTGGTATGCCTCGGTGACGCGAATCTCAAAGCTGGATTGGCCAGGTACGTTGAATCTTTCGCCGGCTTTAGAACCAACCCAGTCGTTGCTGCCTGCCAATTTGTATTCGCAAGAACCACCGACGCACTCCATGATTTCTGGTGCGCCTGTGTTGAATGTCAGGGTAGATGGAAGGACCACGCCCACCGATTTTTTGGTGCCGTCGGCCAAGGTGATGTTGTGGCTGACGCACTTGCCATCAAAGTAAACGTTGGCTTTGGTGGTGACGGAAACCTGGTCAATTTGTTCAGTGGTCATGGTGAAATCTAAGGTAGGGTGCCGTTGCAACCCCTGAGGGTGGCAGTAAAGCGTGGAACGAAACCCTAGATTTTAGGCGATTGCGAGCCTGGTGCAGACCGCCGACTGAGCCTCAGCGGGCTTAATTGACAGGTGTGATCTGCAATTTAATGGTGGGACCGGGGTCTTTGGGCCACTGCACGGTGTATTGTTTGCCTGCAAATTCGTACACCACGTTGTAACCTACCAAGCGATTCTCGTAGGCCTGTTGTGTGGTGCAAGTTTGTTGCGTTTGGGTTTGAGCGGCTTGAGGACCTTCCACTTTGTCGCCAGCAATGGCCCCGCCAATCACGCCAATCATGGTGGCAATGGCACGACCTTCTCCCTTGCCGATGGCGTTGCCGATGGCGCCACCTGCAATGGCACCCATGGCTGCGCCTGCGCCTGAGGTTTGGCCGGGTGCTGTGACCTGGGTCTGTGTGCAGACTTGTTTGGGCACAGTGACTTGTTGGTAAACCGGTGTGCGGCTGATGACTTGTCCGACTTCTTGCGCTTGGACTGCGCTGGACATTGAGAGTGTGGCCAACAAGCCAGTTGCCAAGCCGAGTGCGAAACGGGGGGGGGAGAAAACGAGGGCAGTCATGGTGTGCATTTCTGTAAATAAGGGCTGATCACAATTTTAGGGTGAGCTGAACGCCGTACCGTGAAGCCTGCGTAAAGTTCTCGACCCAAAGGCATTGAAGTGCCCATGAGTCTTTAACGCGCCAGCCACTGATCTGGTTGATAACCCACTGTGATTTGTGTGCCATTTGCTGTTTGCCATTCAATGACAGGCCGCTTGACCAAGCTGGGGTTGGCCAATACAAAGGGCTTGGCCGAGGTGGCACTGATAACGCCTGCCTGTTCTTCAGGGCTCAGTTTGCGCCAGCTGGTGCCTTTGCGATTGACCACAGTTTCCCAGCCTACCGTTTTCATCCAGTGGTCGAGTGCTGCTTCAGGCAGGCCCTGTTTCTTGAAATCATGAAACTCATACGCATGGCCATGATCTGTGAGCCAAATTCTGGCTTTTTTGACGGTGTCGCAGTTGGGTATGCCGTAAAGGGTGATGCGGGTGTATTTCATGATGTTCACTAAGTGGATGCAGACTCAGCGACAATCTTATCCTTATGAAAACACTGAGTGAATGGCTCGCCCATTGCGAGCAACTGCACCCCCACGCCATTGACATGGGCTTAGAGCGCGTCCGTCAAGTGGCACAGCGCATGGCGTTGGGCCTAGAGTGTCCGGTCATTACTGTGGCGGGCACCAATGGCAAAGGCTCGACATGCGCCATGTTGGAGGCCATTTATCTCCAAGCAGGCTACAAAACGGGGGTCTATACGTCCCCGCATCTGGTCAATTTTGAGGAGCGTTGTCGCTTGGTGGGGGAGTCGCCCAAAGCGGAGGAATTTGCGGCAGCCTTCGAATGTGTTGAGGTTGCTCGACAAGACACCACCCTGACTTATTTTGAATTCAGTACGCTTGCTATCTTGAAAATGATGGTGGATGCCGAATTAGATGTGGTGATTTTGGAGGTGGGCTTGGGTGGTCGTTTGGACGCGGTCAATGTGATCGACCCCGATTGCGCCATCATCACCAGCATCGATCTCGACCACACGGCCTTGCTGGGGTCTGACCGGAACAGCATCGGTCTAGAGAAGGCCGGCATCATGCGCGCGGGCAAGCCTGTGGTGATCAGTGACCCCGTGCCGCCAGAAAGCATCGTCCAACATGCCCAAAGACTGGGGTCAGATGCTTGGCTGATGGGCAAAGACTTCAACTTTTCAGGCGATCAGTTGCAATGGTCTTGGGCAGGCAGAGGGCGTCGCTACAGTGGCTTGGCTTACCCGGCATTGCGAGGCGCCAATCAGCTTTTAAATGCCTCAGGCGTGCTGGCCGCGTTGGAAGTGATGCGCCCCCAGTTGCCCGTCACTGCACAGGCCATACGCAATGGTTTTGCCATGGTTGAGCTGGCGGGTCGTTTTCAAATTGTGCCTGGCGAGCCGGTTTTGGTCTTAGATGTGGCTCACAACCCCCATTCTGTGGCAGCTTTGGCGGCCAACCTCGATGCCATGGGCTTTTATCCCACCACCCACGCCGTGTTTGGGGCCATGGCCGACAAGGATTTGCCAAGCATGCTGAAGAAGCTCTTGCCGCTGGTTGATGCTTGGTATTTCACCGATCTACCCCTTCCAAGGGCCAGTTCAGCGAAGCAATTGGCCAGTGAATGGGCGAATATGAGTACCCGTAAGGATGTTCGTGCCAGTGTGCATGAAACCCCGCAAAAAGCACTTGACGCTGCTATTTTGTCGGCCGACCCCACTGATAGAATCTTGGTCTTTGGTTCGTTCTATACGGTGGGCGGCGTTTTGCAGCAGGGCATCCCCAAGTTGCAAGCCAAACACCTGAGTAATTGAGACTCCTCCGCATGGCTTTTTTCAAGCTTCGATTTCCTGGTCGTCATTCGGCCAATTCTGGCGCTGACGCGCTTTCCAACACGCCCGCAGAAAGCGTGGAGGTCATTCGCAAGCGGGCTCGCCACCGTCTGATGGGCTCCGTGGTGTTGGTGTTGGGCGCGGTGGTTGGCTTGCCTTTGCTATTTGACAGCCAGCCTCGACCAGTGGCCATTGACACGCCCATCGTTATCCCTGATCGAAACCAAGCGACCCCTTTGGCTGCGCCTGTTGCCAATCTCAATGCTGTCGCATCCAAAGAGCGTCCTGTTGCTGTGCCCGCTCCAGCTGTTCAGGCCCCGCTGCCTGCGGCCAAAAATACCGTGGCAAATGTGGCTGCCTTGGATCCACACGAAGAAGTTGTGACCAAGGGTGCGAAGCCCGACGCAACGCCTGAAGTGAAGGCGGATCTGAAGACAGTGGTCAAACCTGAACCTAAGCCCGAGGCGAAGTCCGAAGTGAAAGCCGAAAGCAAAAAAGCGGACGTCAAGTCGGATGTCAAATCGGACGCCAAGGATGCGGCAAAAGCCAAAGCCTTGCTGGATGGCAAAGAGGTTGCCAAGTCCTCTGATGCTGTGCGTTCAGTGGTGCAAGTCGGTGCATTTGCAGACGCAGCCAAAGCCAGAGAAGCTCGCTCGAAACTGGAGCATGCTGGTTTAAAGACTTACACCCAAGAAGTAGACACCAAAGAAGGTAAGCGCATCCGCGTTCGTGTGGGTCCGTTTGCGACCAAAGAAGAAGCCGATAAAGCGGCCGAAAAAATCCGTAAACTGAATTTGCCTACCTCCGTCTTGAAGCTCTAAGCACCGCACCCCCATGTCCCCCACCGATTGGATCCTTCTGGCTTTGCTTGCGGCTTCCATGCTGGTTGGGGCTTTGCGGGGATTGGTTTACGAGGTTTTATCACTCATGGGATGGCTTGCCGCATTCTTGTTGGCGCAATGGCTGGCACCCGATGTTGCTGAAAAACTGCCCATGCAAAGTTCTGGTGAAACGCTGCGCTATGCGGCTGCATTTGTGTTGGTCTTTGTTGGCAGTGTGTTTGCAGCAGGTCTTGTTTCTGCATTGATGAAGCGATTGATCTCCGCCGTAGGTCTCCGACCGGTCGACCGTGTTTTAGGTGCTGTATTTGGCTTGTTTCGAGGTTTGATTTTGTTATTGGCCTTGAGTGTGGTGGTTCAAATGACCGCGCTTCATGAAGGCGATTGGTGGCTTGAGTCCAAAGGCGGCCCCATGCTCATCACGTTGCTCAAGGGCTTGAAGCCCATGTTGCCAGAAAAATTTGGGGCTTATTTGCCCGACTGAATGGATTGACCTATGTGTGGAATTGTTGGCGTTGCAAGCAACGCACCTGTGAACCAATTGATCTATGACGCATTGCTGCTGTTGCAGCATCGAGGTCAAGATGCTGCAGGCATCGTGACGCAAATGGACCGAAAGTTTCACATGCACAAAGCCAAGGGCATGGTGCGCGATGTGTTCAGAACGCGCAACATGCGTTCACTGCCAGGCAATTGTGGTTTGGGTCAGGTGCGATACCCCACTGCGGGTAACGCTTTCAGTGAGGAGGAGGCGCAACCTTTTTATGTGAATGCGCCATTTGGATTGGTCTTGGTCCACAACGGCAATCTAACCAATGCCAAAGCCCTGAAGGCGGAGCTGTTTTCAACCGATCACCGCCACATCAACACTGAAAGCGACTCGGAAGTTTTGCTGAATGTGTTGGCACATGAGTTGGAGAAGACCACGCGTGGGTTGCCTCTGACGCCTGTCGATGTGTTCAAAGCCGTTGAAGGTGTGCATCGCCGCGTGAAGGGCTCTTATGCTGTGATTGCACTCATTGCAGGCCATGGTTTGCTGGCCTTTCGCGACCCTTTTGGCATTCGCCCACTGTGCATCGGCAAAGGCAAAGATGGCACCTACATGTTGGCCAGTGAGTCTGTGGCACTTGAAGGCACTCTGCATCAATTTGAGCGCAATATTGCACCAGGTGAAGCGGTCTTTATCGACATGAAAACGCAATTGCATAGCCAGCAATGTGCCGACTCACCCAACTTGAATCCTTGCATTTTTGAATATGTGTATCTGGCGCGCCCAGACTCCACTTTGGATGGAATCTCGGTGTATCAGGCTCGTTTGAATTTGGGCGAAACCTTGGCCAAACGTGTCATTTCTACTGTGCCGCCCAGTGACATTGATGTGGTAATTCCTATCCCAGAATCCAGTCGTCCTAGCGCAGCACAACTTGCACAGTTGCTGGGGTTGCCATACCGCGAAGGCTTTGTGAAGAATCGATATGTGGGTCGCACCTTCATCATGCCGGGGCAGTCTGTTCGTAAAAAATCTGTGCGTCAAAAACTCAATGTGATTGCCAGTGAATTCAAAGGCCGCAATGTTTTGTTGGTCGACGATTCCATTGTGCGTGGCACCACCAGTCGCGAAATTGTCCAGATGGCCCGAGAAGCTGGCGCGCGCAAGGTCTACATGGCCAGTGCTGCACCGCCAGTGCGATTCCCCAATGTGTATGGCATTGACATGCCGACCTCAGATGAGTTGGTGGCCCACAACCGAACGGTCGATGAAATTCGTCAAGTGATTGATTGCGATGCTTTGATTTATCAAGACGTCGATGCCATGAAACTTGCTGTGGCAAATGCCGTGTTGCCTGGCTACCCCAAGGTTCAAGGGTTTGACGCTTCGTGCTTTGATGGCGTTTACGTGACGGGTGATGTGTCGGCGGAAGACATTACGCGCCTCAATGAAAATCGTCCCTCGCAACAAGATGAATCAGAAGCTGACGCAGATCGCTCGCGTTTGGCATTGCCCAACGCCAGTTAAGTCCATTTCAAAAGTACTTTTGAATCTTGAAAATTTTTAATCCGCCAAGCAATTAAGACAGACATGAGTCAACATCCTTTGCCAGAAAATTTGCACATTGACACTTTGGCCGTGCGCGCTGCGGTTGATCGCAGTCAGTACGGTGAAAACTCTGAGGCGATGTATTTAACCAGTGGCTACGTTCAACCCGATGCGGAAACTGCCGCACGTCGTTTTGCAGGCGAAGAGGAGGGCTACACCTACTCTCGCTTAGGCAACCCAACTGTCACCAGTTTTGAAATGCGCTTGGCTGCGATGGAAGGCGCTGAGGCGTGCGTGGCCACATCGACTGGCATGTCTGCTATTTTGTTGATGTGCTTGGGCTTGCTCAAAAGTGGCGACCACGTCATTTGCTCGCACTCTTTATTTGGTTCAACCATCAAATTAATTGGCAGTGAGTTTGCCAAGTTTGGCGTGCAAACCAGTTATGTCTCACAAACCAATGTGGCTGAGTGGCAAGCAGCCATGCAGCCTAACACCCGCCTGTTGTTTGCCGAGACGCCCACCAATCCTTTAACGGATGTTTGTGACATACAGGCCTTGGCCGATATCGCGCACGCTGGCAATGCTTTGTTGGTGGTTGACAACTGTTTTGCAACGCCCATTTTGCAGCGCCCCTTATCGATGGGGGCCGATTTGGTGGTGCATTCGGGTACCAAGTATTTAGACGGGCAGGGGCGGGTCATGGCCGGCGCCTTGTGCGGCTCGAAAACGCTCATTGAAGATGTCTTTGGAACCGTCATGCGAAGCGCAGGCATGACCCTTTCGCCTTTCAATGCCTGGGTGGTTTTAAAAGGTTTGGAAACGCTCAGTATTCGCATGCAGGCACAATCACAGCAAGCCTTGGCCTTGGCACAGTGGTTGGAAGCGCAGCCGCAGGTTGCGCGCGTTTACTACCCCGGTTTAAAAAGTCATCCACAACATGCGTTGGCCATGAAGCAACAATCTGGTTTGGGTGGGGCCGTGTTGTCTTTTGAAGTGAAGGCCAATACCCCAGAGCAAGGTCGTGAGAATGCTTTCAAACTAATGAATGCCACTCGCATGGTCTCGCTTAGCACCAATTTAGGCGATGTGAAAACTTTGGTGGCGCATCCAGCGAGCACTTCGCATGGACGATTGTCCGAGGCGCAACGACAAGTGGCCGGCATTCAGCAAGGCTTGATCCGTGTGGCCGTTGGCCTTGAACATTTGGAAGACTTGAAGGCCGATTTCACGCGTGGCTTTCAAGCGCTTTAATTTCGAAAACAATCACAATGACTTCTACACATAAACCGGTGCGAACTCGTTTTGCGCCGTCGCCCACGGGCTTCATTCACTTGGGTAACATTCGCTCGGCTTTGTACCCTTGGGCGTTTGCCAAGTCGCAAGGCGGCACATTCATTTTGCGCATCGAAGACACAGATTTAGAGCGCTCCAATCAGGCCTCCGTCGATGTGATTTTGGAAGGCATGGCTTGGCTGGGCATGAACCCAGACGAGGGACCGTTTTATCAAATGCAGCGCATGGACCGCTACAAGCAAGTGCTGGCTGAATTACAAACCACAGGCCAGGTCTACCCTTGTTACATGAGCATTGAAGAGTTGGATGCGCTGCGTGAAAAACAAATGGCAGCCAAAGAAAAGCCTCGCTACGACGGTACATGGCGACCCGAGCCAGGCAAGACCTTACCGCCTGTGCCAGAAGGTGTGAAGCCTGTCTTGCGTTTCAAAAACCCACTCGAGGGCGTGGTGGCGTGGGATGACAAGGTCAAGGGCCGCATTGAAATCAGCAATCAAGAGTTGGATGATTTGGTCATTGCACGCCCTGATGGCACACCCACTTACAACTTCTGTGTGGTGGTGGACGACATTGACATGCAAATCACCCACGTGATTCGCGGCGACGACCACGTCAACAATACGCCCCGTCAAATTAACATTTTCAAAGCTTTGGGCAAAGAAGTGCCCGTGTATGCCCATTTGCCCACTGTGCTGAACGAGCAGGGTGAGAAGATGAGCAAACGCAATGGCGCCAAACCTGTGACGCAGTACCGCGATGAAGGTTATTTGCCCGATGCCATGGTGAATTATTTGGCACGCTTGGGTTGGAGTCATGGTGATGATGAAATTTTCAGTCGTCAGCAATTCTTGGATTGGTTTGACCTCGATCATTTGGGTCGCAGTGCCGCACAGTTTGACGATGCCAAATTGCGTTGGGTCAATGCGCAACATTTAAAAGCCACTGACGATGCCAAACTGGCCGACTGGGTCAGTGCCATCTTGGCGCAGCGCGGCATTGCGGCAGATGAGCGCTTGGCCGATATTTGTGGCCTGTTCAAAGACCGTTGTGACACCTTGTGCGCATTGGCAGATTGGGTGGCTGTGTTTTACGGTGACGTCACGCCCAAGGCCGAGGAAAAGCTTCAACACGTGACCGATGCCGTGAAACCCGCATTGGCCTCTTTGGTCAACAAGCTGTCAACTGCCGCGTGGGACAAGGCCAGCATTGCGGCTGTGATCAAAGAAGTGCTCACTGAGCACAGCCTCAAAATGCCTCAGTTGGCCATGCCCGTGCGGGTTTTGGTAATGGGCACGGCACAGACTCCCTCCCTTGATGCGGTCTTATCTTTGTGCGAAAAGCAAAAAGTTTTAGAACGATTGAAAAACGCGTAAAAATCTGTCTATAATCCATTTCTCGACACCAACGAGGGATGTTTAAAAGCATCACAAAGGGGGTATAGCTCAGCTGGGAGAGCGCTTGCATGGCATGCAAGAGGTCAGCGGTTCGATCCCGCTTACCTCCACCAAAGTGTCGAAAAGATTCGCAAGAATCAGTCCAGGTTATGACCCTATCGTCTAGAGGCCTAGGACATCACCCTTTCACGGTGAGTACCGGGGTTCGAATCCCCGTAGGGTCGCCAAGTTTTGTAGCACTTGGTCAGTTTGCATCAGCACTCTGACAAAAGTTACAGCTACCAGGAGTGGTAGTTCAGTTGGTTAGAATACCGGCCTGTCACGCCGGGGGTCGCGGGTTCGAGTCCCGTCCACTCCGCCAAAAAGCAAAAACGCACCTTCGGGTGCGTTTTTCATTGGTACCAAACTAAGCCCAAGCCTGCGGCGCAAGCAATCCCAGCAAATACCCTTTGAGCCACCCTAAATCCACCGGTTTTTGGATGAAGTGTGTGCCGGGCGGTGGACCACCTCTTTCTTGAAGCGCCTCTTGGCTGAGTGCCGAAAGGGTGATGATTTGCATCTGTGCAAAATTTTCTTTTTGTTGGACCTGCTTGACCAATGCCCAGCCGTCGACTTGGGGCATGAGCAAGTCTAGAAACATGATGTGGGGCTTGAAAACTGGCAAATGAAGCAGTGCCTCGATGGCAGAAGCGATGGCGCAACAGTCGATATGGGGGTGGGCGGCCAGGCAGGTGTTTTGGAGCAGATGTCTGGTAACGGGGTCGTCGTCGACCACCATGACGCGCAGCCGGTCGTTCATGAGCCGTTCGAGGGCAGGTAATTTCTGCTGTTGCAACTGGTAGTTTTGAATGGACTCTAGCGTAATACGGCGATGCCCGCCCTGCGTGACCCAGGCGTGCAGGATATTTTTATCGACCAAGCTTTGAACCGTGCCGACCGAGAGCTGAAGGAGCTCAGCGGCTTTGCTGGTGCCGCAGCAAGCGGGGGTGGTGTGAGAGGCCATGCATGTCTTCATTGGAAAACTCCAATTTAGCGTGAATCGGATTGTTCACGACTTGCAAATGCATACATTGACTTTCTTTTTGGCCACTCTTGCGAATTGGAAAGTTCCGTCTCCTTAGGGACTCTGGGGATGTTCCATTGGCTCATACGGGATTAGGATCGCTTGTGCAAAATGGTGAAAGCTATTGCAAGAACACATCATTGCCCCGTAACGTATTCTGTTGGAGACGCACTGAATGCCTGCCCACCACGCTTTTTGGCCCAAACGCCTGCCGCACCAATTGACGGCGCCACAAACATCTTTGTGGATGAATTTGCAAGTCAGTGCCATGCGCTATCCGCACAAGGAAGCCTTGGTGTTCATGGGCCAAACATGGACCTATGCACAGCTTCTCATTGAGGCTGAAAAAATTGCAACGGCACTGCGCAAAATGGGCGTTCAAAAGGGCGACCGTGTGGTGCTGAACATGCAAAACTGTCCGCAGTTGGTCATCACGCATTTTGCAATTTTGCGACTCGACGCCGTGGTGGTGCCGGTCAACCCCATGAACCGCATGGAAGAGTTGAAGCACTACATCCTGGACCCCGATACCAAGGTGGCTGTCACCACGGCCGACCTGGCCACAGAACTGGCAGCCGCCAGCAATGCTTTAGAAACAGGTCAGCAACTTCAGCATGTGTTGGTGACGCAATTCACAGATGTGTTTGATGCCAACAAAACTGGCCCTGAAGACCTCCCTGCAGCTTGGCGTGACTGGTTAGCCACGGTTCATGCATTGCCAACACTTAACGGTGGGCAAGTGCATGCTTGGTTAACGGCCCTGCAGGATGACATCGATTTAGGCCCCGTCACAGCGCAGCCAGAAGATTTGGCTGTATTGCCCTACACCAGTGGCACAACAGGCTTGCCAAAGGGGTGCATGCACACGCACGGCACCATCATGCACAACGCCATGGCCAGTGGTATTTGGGCGGCTGGCACGCCAGAAAACAAAACACTGTGCGTGGTGCCCATGTTTCACATCACGGGTATGGTGAGTGTGATGCATTCGTCTATTTTTGTCGGCGCAACTTTGGTGTTAATGCCAAGGTGGGACCGTGATTTGGCTGGGCGTTTAATTTCTAAATGGAAGATCACACACTGGACCAACATTCCCACCATGGTGATTGATTTGTTGGGCAGCCCCAACATGGCGCAGTTTGATTTGAGCAGTTTGGTCAACATTGGCGGCGGCGGCGCCGCCATGCCTGAAGCGGTTGCTCAACGCTTGTTGGATCAATTTGGTTTGAAGTACATCGAGGGTTATGGCCTGACCGAAACCGCGGCACCGTCGCATACCAACCCACCCGATGCCCCCAAAAAGCAATGTTTGGGCATTCCTTTCATGAGTGTGGATGCGCGTGTGGTGGACCCCGAAACCTTGGTTGAATTGCCCCAAGGGGAGTCGGGTGAAATTGTGATGTCTGGACCGCAGATTTTCAAAGGCTATTGGAAGCGAGCCGATGCCACGGCCAGTGCCTTCTTCGAGCGCGATGGCAAATCATTCTTCCGCTCTGGCGACATGGGTCGCATTGATGAAGAAGGTTATTTCTTCATGACAGACCGCTTGAAGCGCATGATCAATGCCAGTGGTTTCAAGGTTTGGCCTGCAGAAGTCGAAGCGCTGATGTTCAAGCATCCTGCCATTCAAGCGGCCTGCATCATTTCGACTATAGAGGGTTATCGAGGCGAGTCGGTGAAGTCCGTGGTCGTGCTGCGCAGCACGCACAAAGGGCAGGTGAGTGAACAAGACATCATCGATTGGTGCCGTGAGACGATGGCCGTCTACAAAGTTCCGCGTGTGGTCGAGTTCATCGATGCATTGCCTAAAAGTGGCAGCGGCAAAGTGATGTGGCGCGCCTTGCAAGAAGCGGAAATGACCAAAACCTGATGCATGGAATTTTGATGTTGCGAGCCCTTCAAGCATGAACCTGAAACTCTCTGTTCTTGACCAATCGGTGGCCATGGCGGGGCGCGGGCAAGATGAGTCCATCCGCCAAACCGTCACCTTGGCCCAATCGGCGGAGCGTTTGGGGTACGCGCGTTTTTGGGTGAGCGAGCACCATGCGCACCCCAGCATTGTGGGTACGGCGCCTGAAATTTTGATGGCGGCCATAGCCACTCAAACGAAGCGCATTCGCATCGGCAGTGCCGGTGTCATGTTGCCTCATTATGCGTCGCTCAAAGTTGCAGAACAGTTCAGAGTTCTGGATGCTTTGGCGCCAGGCCGTATTGATTTAGGCGTCGGTCGTGCCCCAGGCAGTGACGGTAAAACCGCACAGCTGCTCAATCCCGATCGCTACGCCAGCGAAAACTTCCCACAGCAAGTGATGGAACTGCAAGCGTGGGTGAAGGGGCAGCCTTTGCCTGTGGGTCATCCCGGGCATGGTGTGTTTGCCTACCCGCAGTCGGCTACTTCACCTGATGTTTGGATGTTGGGCAGCTCTGACTACGGTGCGCAATTGGCAGCGCATTTGGGTTTGCCTTACGCCTTCGCGTGGTTCATCACCGATGGGCAGGGTGCTGATCAGGCCCTGCAAATTTACCGAGACAGCTTCACGCCCAGCGCGCGTTTGGACAAGCCCATGGCCACCTTGTGTGTTTGGGCTTTGGCTGCAGACACCGATGCACAAGCGTGGCATTTGTTCAAGAGCCGGGCACGCTGGCGCATGGATCGCAACTTGGGCCGCATTGGACCCATGCTGCCACCTGAACAAGCCGATCGCGACTATTCACCCGCAGAGCAAATGGCCTTGGATGCTTTGAAGTCCAATGCATTTGTGGGCAGTGCAAAAACTGTCAGCACCCAGCTGCGCGCAGTGGCCGAGCGTTTGCAACTCGATGAGTTGGTGGTCATCACGTGGACACACGATCCACAAGCGCAGCTGCACTCGTACGAGTTGTTGGCGCAAGAATTCAATTTGAAGCCTTAATTTTTCAGGAGCACATGCATGTTTGAAACCGCAATTGCCGGCAGTTTGCCGAAACCCGAATGGTTGGCCGAAACCAACAAGCTTTGGCCCAAATGGATGGCCGAAGGCGATAGCCTGAAGCAAGCCAAGGCCGATGCCACGCTGCTGTGGATCAAAGCCCAAGAAGACGCAGGCCTGGACGTGGTGGGCGATGGCGAACAATCGCGTCAGCACTTTGTGCACGGTTTCTTGGAGCAGGTCGAAGGCATTGACTTTGAAAACAAAGTGACCATGGGCATTCGGAACAACCGTTACGACGCGCAAGTGCCGCAAGTGATTGCACCCCTGCGTTTAAAAGGCCGCGTGCATGCATTTGAAGCGCAGCTGGCACGTGCACACACCAAGAAAAAATTGAAGTTCACTTTGCCTGGCCCCATGACCATTGTCGACACCGTGGCCGATCGTTTTTATGGCGACAAAGTCAAGATGGCCATGGCCTTTGCAGAACTGCTGAACCAAGAAGCATTGGCGCTGCAAGCGGATGGCGTGGACATCGTTCAATTTGACGAGCCTGCTTTCAATGTGTACATGGAAGAAGCGGCCGATTGGGGTGTGAAAGCTTTGGAACGTGCGGCGCAAGGACTGACTTGCACCACAGCCGTTCACATTTGCTATGGCTACGGCATTCAAGCCAACATCGATTGGAAAAACTCTTTGGGCCACGAGTGGCGCCAATACGAAAAAGTGTTTCCAGCCTTGGCCAAGAGCAGCATTGACCAAGTGAGCTTGGAGTGCTTCCACTCGCATGTGCCCATGGACTTGATGGCTTTGCTGGAAGGCAAAGACGTGATGGTGGGTGTGATTGATGTGGCCAGCGAAGTGATTGAAACACCTGAAGAAGTGGCTGACACCATTGGCCGCGCACTGCAGTTTGTGCCCAAGGCACGCATTATTCCTTGTACCAATTGCGGCCTGGCACCCATGAGCCGCGAAGTGGCAGAGAAGAAGCTGCAAGCGTTGGCCGAAGGTGCACGCATTGCACGTGAACGTTATCGCTGAAATTGAACTGGAACACAGCAACAAAAAAGGCCATCTTTCGATGGCCTTTTTCTTGAGTGATCGCTTGAAAATTACATGCGTTCAAAAATAGCCGCAATGCCTTGACCGCCACCAATGCACATGGTGACCAATGCATAGCGACCGTTGATGCGTTGCAACTCGTGCAAAGCTTTGACGGTAATTAAGGCACCCGTGGCACCGATGGGGTGACCCAAAGAAATGCCTGAGCCATTGGGGTTGACCTTTGCAGGGTCCAAGCCGAGGTCACGTGTGACAGCGCAAGCTTGCGCAGCAAAGGCTTCATTGGCTTCAATCACGTCTAGATCGTTCACAGTGAGGCCGGCTTTTTTCAAGGCCAACTGTGATGCAGGCACGGGGCCAATGCCCATGTACTTGGGATCCACACCAGCGTGTGCATAGGCCACCAAGCGCGCCAAAGGTTTGGCGCCACGTGCTTTGGCCGCTCCGGCTTCCATCAGCACAACCGCAGCAGCAGCGTCGTTGATGCCAGATGCGTTGCCTGCTGTGACTGTGCCGTTTTCTTTGACGAACACAGGTTTGAGTTTGGTCAACTCTTCCATGGTGCAGCCAGGTCGAAAGTGTTCGTCGGTGTCATAGGCCACTTCGCCTTTGCGCGTTTTGAGCATGACCGGCATGATTTGGTCTTTGAAGTAACCGGCTTGCGTGGCACGCTCGGCGCGGTTGTGACTTTCAACAGCCAGTTTGTCTTGGTCTTCGCGGGTAATGCCCCACTTGGCTGCAATGTTCTCGGCCGTGACGCCCATGTGAATGGTGTGAAAGGGGTCGTGCAAGGCACCCACCATCATGTCGATCATTTTGGTGTCGCCCATGCGTGCGCCAAAACGATTGGTGTTAACCGCGTAAGGTGCGCGGCTCATGTTTTCTGCACCACCGCCAATGGCCACATCGGCGTCGCCCAACAAGATGGACTGACTGGCCGAGATGATGGCTTGCAAACCCGAACCACACAGACGATTGACATTGAATGCGGGCGTGCCTTCGGCACAGCCGCCGTTGATGGCCGCCACACGCGAGAGGTACATGTCTTTGGGTTCTGTGTTGACCACATGGCCAAACACCACGTGACCGACATCTTTGCCATCGGTGCCGGCGCGCTTCAGCGCTTCGCGGACCACTTGCGCGGCCAATTCGGTAGGGGCAATGTCTTTGAGACTGCCACCAAATGTTCCAATGGCAGTGCGCACACTGCTGACAACAACAACTTCACGACTCATCTCGGTCTCCTTTGAATTGAAATAGGGTTAGCAGCAAAGTCTGCCCATGCAAGGCTACAGGGGGCTGACAAAGCTTGGAGGAATGCTGCGCAATGGACGGGAACTGGCTCAGACGTCACGCACATCGCTGACAGGGTTGCTGCCGAAGTCAGGCCGGGCCAGGTAGTCCAAGATGCGTTTGGCGGCACCGGCCGGCGTGGTCAGCTGACCAGTGGCTTTGAGCTGTTGGAAGCCATGTTGGTCTGGGAAGTTTTGGGGGGCTGCACCGCGCAGCTGAACTTGCATGTCTGTGTCAATGACGCCGGGTGCCAAGGACGTTACTTTGGCGCCGTTGGGCTTCAGGGCTTCGTCGAGGGCCAGGCAGCGGGTGAAGTGGTCCATGCCCGCTTTGGCCGCGCAGTAGCCGGCTTGAGAAGCCATGGCGCGTCGGCCCAAACCCGAGGAGATGTTGACCACCTTGCGCGGCAGGGGCCAGTTTTCTGTGGCACCTAAAAATGCGGCGCACAGTTGCATGGGGGCTTCCAAGCCTACGCGCAAAGCCATGGCCAAATTGTGCGGGTCAGCTTGACTGAGTGGGCTGATGTGGGGAATAACGCCGGCATTGTTTATCAGCGTTGCGCTTTGAAAATATGAGGCAGATTGCTTTTCAAGCCACGTTTTCAAAGCAGCGCTGGCAGTGGCACCATCGGCCAGATCGTGTGTCCACTGCTCTAAATGGGCGCCCGCTTGTTGGGCTTTTGCGGTCAAGCTGGCTTGTTGGTTGCGCGAGATACAAATGAGGGTGTGACCTGCCTGCAAGAGTTGTTCGGCAATGGCCAGGCCCATGCCACGGGAGCCGCCTGTGAGAATGTAGAGGTGTTGTGTCATGTTGATCAGCCTTGCATCAAACGAAGTTCGAACGAGTTTCAATCGGCACCTTAAAACGGTACCGCACTCTGAAATGATAGCCACTCTTCAGTCATGGGGTGTTTGAATTGCAATTGCCTCGCATGCAGGTACAAGCGAGGTGCGCGAGCGCAGACTTCTGGCGTGGCATACAAGGCATCACCCAAGATGGCGTGACCCATGGCCATCATGTGCAAACGCAATTGGTGTGTTCTGCCAGTGATGGGTTGAAGCTCAACCCGTGTTGCCCCCGCCATCGCTGGCCCCGATTTGCAGCGCCATTGCGTATGACTGGGCTTGCCGTGTTCCCAATCTACTTTGCTTCTGGGGCGGTTGGGCCAGTCAATCAACAAGGGCAGGTGAATGTTTTGCCAAGCCTCGCTGTCTGTGACCTGCGTGTTGTCAATGGGTGGCTGGCCATCGACCAAAGCTTCATACATTTTGTGCACTTCGCGTTGGGCAAAGGCCTGGCTTAGCTTGCGCTGAACAGCGGGTCCGCGTGCCACCACCACCAGGCCGGAGGTGGCCATGTCCAATCGGTGAACGGTGAGGGCGTCGGGCCAGGTTTGTTGGGCGCGCGCTATGAGGCAATCCTGCTTGTCTTCGCCACGACCGGGCACACTCAGCAGGCCTGTGGGCTTGTTGAGCACAAGCAGGTGCTCATCGGCATAGACCACGTCGAGCTTTAGCAATGGGTTACCTGAAAAATGCGGGGCGTTGCGGACAAGTGCATCCCGCAAAGATAACGCCAAAATACGCTGTTTCCAAAAGAGAAAGGCTTTGAATTTCCAAGTTGGCTCAGATCAGGCGACAATCTAGGGTTTTGTGAAACCCCTTTTGACCCAAATATCCGCTATGTCCGATTTTGAAGTTCGATTTGCCACCCAGAATGAAGCCGCTGATGTGGCGCAATTGCATTTGATTGCCAGCCGTGCTGCGTACGCTGGGCAAGTGCCTGAAGCGCACTGGGATGCCACGCCCATGGCCAAACGTGTGTCCTATTGGAAGGAAGCCATTGAATACGGCGAGCCCCAAGTGATGGTGGCCCTGGAAGGCGGCAGCATTGTCGGTTTTGTGGGCTATGACCGCTCGCGCGATCCCAAATCCAAGAACACCATGGGTGAGATTTGGGCCATCTACGCAGACCCCGACCGTTTGGGTGAAGGCGTGGGCTTGGCCCTTTGGGATGCGGCCCGAGAAGGGCTGATGGACGAAGATTGCACCGATGTCAGCATCTGGGTGCCCTTGCTGAATGAGCGCACCGTCCGCTTTCATGAATTGGCTGGCTTCAAGCGTGAAATGAACACGGCTCGAACCGTGCCAATTGGCGCTGTGAAAGTGGAAGAAGTGCGCATGAAGCGTTCGCTGGCCTAAGGCCTGGCCACTATTTTGGCGTGCTAAAGCCATTGACTCACCCATGAGAATTTTGCTGGCCCCCATGGAAGGGCTGTTGGACCACAGCCTGCGCGACACGCTCACGCGTGTGGGCGGCATTGATCTGTGTGTGTCTGAGTTCATTCGCGTCACAGACGCTGTCTTGCCCAAGCGTGCGTTTTACCGCGTGGTGCCCGAGCTCTTGAACGCCGGGAAAACTGTGGCAGGTGTGCCCGTGAAAGCGCAGTTGCTTGGTTCTGATCCACAGATATTGGCCGAGAATGCGGCGCGATTGGCCAAGCTCAACCCGGCGGGCATCGATTTGAATTTTGGCTGTCCTGCTAAAACAGTTAATCGCCATCGCGGCGGTGCCGTGCTCCTAGACGAACCCGAATTGATTGGTCAAATTGTGTCGGCTGTGCGCCGCGCCGTACCGGCCCATGTGCCTGTATCGGCCAAGATGCGATTGGGCTTTAATGACGACGTGCGCGCAGAAGATTGTGCACAGGCCATTGAAGGGGCGGGTGCAAATGAATTGGTGGTGCATGCCCGAACCAAGGCGCATGGGTACAGACCACCAGCCTATTGGGACCGCATTGCCGATGTGCGTCAGTGCGTCAAGTTGCCCATGGTGGCCAATGGTGAAATTTGGACGGTGGCCGATGCGGTGCGCTGCCGCGAAGTCACGGGTTGCCAAGATTTGATGATTGGCCGCGGCATGATCAACAACCCTGGTTTGGCTTTGGAAATTAAGTGCCATGATGCCCAAACCAAGGGCCTGTCTGTGGCCGATTTGCCGCAGTCATGTTCTTGGGAACAGTTGTGGCCTTTGCTCAGTGTCTTTTGGAAGCGCATGAGTTTGCACGTGGCGCCGCGCCACCGTGCGGGCCGTTTGAAGCAATGGCTGAATTATTTGCGGCGCCATTATCCAGAGGCTCAGCAGGCTTTTGACACACTTCGCTTGGTGCACGATCCCAAGCTGATGGATGCCTGGTTGCAACAAGCGCCCCTTACTTCGACGCTGACGCTGCCTGTTGCAGTTGCACCTTAACTTCGAGCAACAAACGCTTTAAATCGGTCAGCAGCTGTGTGCTGGCACCCAAAGCTGTGGCTTGCAATGCCAGGGTGTCAATGTGTTTGCAAAGCGATTCTGTGTGCGTGATGTCAGAGACCAAGCGGTCGCTGCAAAACACGGGCGCAAAGCCTTTGAGTTGGTGCAAAATTTTTTGCAACATCTCAAAGTTTTTTGATTCAAGGGCCGATGAAATTTGAGGTACTTCGATTTCAAGCGTACGTTCCAGTGTGGCCAGCAATTGCTGTGCACTGGCCGCATCACCCAGGTATTGAATGGCCTTGGCCATGGATAAAAAAATTGATTCACTCATAAAGGACCATGAAGCAAAGCTTCTAAACCACCCTCGGGCTCAAAGCGTTTGTTTCGAAAGTGCAGTCGCGAAGGTCCTGGCAAGGCCCGTGCGGCAACAGGATGACGCGGGTCACCGGGATAGCAAATGACACGCATGCCATCTTGGTCAAAGGGCTCGGGCATGATCACGGGTGGCGTACGCTGTGCGGCTTCTGTCATGGCATGTTCGGCAGAGTTGAACAAACACAAATGCGAAAGACTCATGATTTGCGGCGGTGCCAACACGATGTCACCTTGCCAATATTGAATGAGCGCGTTGCGCGGCGTGGCCCACAAAATTTCGGTGGTTTCGTGGTTGTCGTGCACCGCGGTTTGGGCGCTCGGTGCGCGTGCCAAAAAGAAGCGCGTGTCAAAGCGCTTGGACATCATGGACGGCATGCGCGGCGTGATCCAGCGCGACCAGGCCTGAAGGTCGCACGCTTGTAGCTGAAGGCCACATTCTTCGCGGGCTTCACGCAAGGCCGCCACAAACAGACTGGCTGCATGCAAGGGGCTTAGATCGGGTTCTCCCAATTGCGCATGCAGACGGGCCGCATCTTGTTGCAATGCGGCCAAAGCTTCAGGCGTGCCATCGGCTTCATCGCGTTTGCCGCCGGGAAATACAAAGGCGCCGCCCAGATCCTGAGAGGCGGTGTGGCGTTTGAGCAGCAAGACTTCCATGCCAGCGGCGCCATCGCGCAGCATGAGCACAGTGGCCGCATCGCGCGGCGGGGTGTCAACAATGTGCGAGGTGATTTGCATAACTGGCCAATTTTGGGGTGAACTGAATTAAATCAGGCCGCTGTCAATCTGGTAACAGTTGCCTTGGGGGTCATGGTTTAAAGTGCCCACCATCACAAGGCTATCAGATTGAGGAATCCAAATGAGCATTGATTTTCACGGACGTGTCGCCATTGTCACAGGTGCCGGTGGCGGATTGGGCAAACAACATGCTTTGGCGCTGGCCAAGCGCGGTGCCAAGGTGCTGGTGAATGACCTGGGCGGCAACGTCCACGGCGAAGGCGGCTCGGTCAGTGCGGCGCAGGCCGTGGTCGATGAAATCGTCAAAGCCGGTGGCGAGGCCATTGCCAATGGCGCCTCCGTCACGGACTACGAGGCCGTGCAGGGCATGGTGAAACAGGCCATGGACAAGTGGGGCCGTGTTGACATCTTGGTCAACAACGCTGGCATTTTGCGCGACAAAAGTTTTTCAAAAATGGAGATTGCCGATTTCCGTTTGGTGATGGAAGTGCACGTGATGGGCGCTGTGCATTGCACCAAAGCCGTTTGGCCCATGATGCAAGCCCAAAACTATGGCCGCGTCATCATGACGACGTCCTCCAGCGGTTTGTACGGCAACTTTGGCCAGTCCAATTACGGCGCTGCCAAGATGGCCTTGGCCGGCATGATGCAAACCCTGGCCATTGAAGGCGAGAAGTACAACATTCGCGTCAATTCCTTGGCGCCTACAGCCGCCACGCGTATGACAGAAGGTTTGATGCCCGAAGCTGTGTTGAAAGCACTGGAGCCGCAAGCGGTTGTGCCTGCCATGCTGGTGATGGCTTGTGAGGATGCGCCCAATCGCACCATCATTTGCGCGGGTGCTGGCAGTTTTGAAGTGGCCAACATCACGCTCACACAAGGCGTGCATTTGGGTGTGTCAGACGACACGCCAGAGCAATTGTTGGCAGCCATGGCGCAGGTCACCGATCGCACGGGCGAGCTGGTGCCAGGTTCAGGTTCGGGACAGGGCTCACTGGAAGTGGGCAAGGCCATGGCGGCCCACAAAGGCTAAGCAGAATTGCCACGATAGGCTGATGCAAGTCAGCCTGGTGGTGAGGGCTGATTAGCTGAAAGTGAGCACCACTGGGGTGTGGTCGCTAGGGCGCTCATTTTTGCGCGGCAGTTTGTCGATCACACAGGCTGTTGCCTGTGCTTTCAAGGTGTCGGTGACCAAGATGTGATCGATGCGCAGACCTCTGTTTCTGCGAAAACCAAAGTCGCGGTAGTCCCACCAACTGTAGCTTTTCTCGGGCTGCTCAAACAAGCGAAAGCTGTCGTGAAGGCCCAAGCCAATCAGGCCGTTCAAGTGGGCGCGTTCTTCGGGTGTGCAGTGAATGGTGCCGGCCAATGCCACTGGATCCCACACGTCCAAATCGTCAAAAGTGATGTTGTAGTCGCCCATCAGGGCCAGCTTGGGATGTTGTGCCATTTCTTGTTGCACCCATTTTTTGAGTGCTTCAAGCCAACGCATTTTGTAAACAAACTTGTCGCTGTCGGGTGCTTGTCCGTTGGGGAAGTATGCGCCAATGACCCGCACATCGCCATAAGTGCCCGCAATCACGCGCGACATGTCGTCGTCAAAACCAGGAATGTTTTTAACCACATCCACTGCGGGCGTGCGAGAAACAAGCGCCACACCGTTGTAGGTTTTTTGGCCAAACCACTGCGCGTGATAACCCGCGTCGGCAAAGGTTTGGTGCGGAAACTTGTCATCCGTCATCTTCAACTCTTGCAGGGCCAGCACATCGATGGCTTGGCCTTCGCCCAGCGCCTCTTGGGCCTTCAGCCAGTCAATCACTTGAGGCAAGCGCACAGTCAGCGAGTTGACATTCCAAGTGGCAATTTTCATGGTGTGATGGACATCAGGGGTGTGAAGTCAGGCGTGCTGACGGTAAGTGACAAAACTGAATTTCAAGCCAGTTGCAGACACATGGGCCTCTCTTGACACTTCTTGCCAAGCAGCGCTGAGTGTGGGGGCAAAGGCGTCGCCCTCAAAGTTGGCCTCAATTTCGGTGACCACAGCTTCTTCGGCAATGGGCGCTGCTTGTGCATAAATTTCGGCACCGCCCATGACCCACAGGTCTTTGCCTTCAGGGCAATGGGCCAGTGCCAAGCGCATGCCTTCTTCCAAAGAATGAACCACCAAAGCACCTTCAGCTTGCCAGTTGGTTTGACGGGTGATGACCAAGTTGGCGCGTCCAGGCAAGGGCCTGAATTTGGCGGGAATGGACTCCCAAGTTTTGCGGCCCATCAACACGGGACAACCCAGGGTGGTGCGTTTGAAATGCGCCAAGTCTTCTGGCAGGTGCCACGGCATTTGGTTGTGGTGACCAATGACGCCATTGGCCGCGCGCGCATAAATCAGTTTGAGTTTCATCAAACAGCCACCGGCGCCTTGATGGCCTCGTGACACTGATAGTTCAGCACTTCAAAGTCTTCGTATTGGTAATCAAAAATCGAAGCAGGTTTGCGCTTGATGTTCAAGGTGGGGTAGGGGAAAGGCGTGCGGCTAAGCTGCAAGGCCACTTGCTCTTTGTGATTGCTGTAGATGTGGCAATCACCACCCGTCCAAATGAAATCGCCCACGTCCAAATCGCACTGCTGTGCCACCATGTGTGTGAGCAAGGCGTAGCTGGCAATGTTGAAGGGCACGCCCAAGAAAATGTCGGCGCTGCGTTGGTACAACTGGCAGCTGAGCTTGCCTTTGCCGCCAGGCGTTTGTGCGGGGGCCACATAAAATTGAAAGAAGGCATGGCAAGGCATGAGCGCCATCTTGGACAACTCGGCCACGTTCCACGCGCTCACAATGATGCGGCGTGAATCGGGGTTGGTTTTGAGGGTGCGAATCACGTCTTCAATTTGGTCGATGTGGCCGCCATCTGGCGTGGGCCAACTGCGCCATTGCACGCCATACACAGGACCTAGATCGCCGTCTTCACGCGCCCATTCGTCCCAAATGGTGACGCCGCGTTCACGCAACCAATTGTTGTTGCTGGAACCCGTGAGAAACCATAAGAGTTCTTGAATGATGGAACGCAAGTGCACTTTTTTGGTGGTGACCAGCGGAAAGCCTTCGTTCAAATCAAAGCGCATTTGATGACCAAAGACACTGGTGGTGCCAGTGCCTGTACGATCGGCCTTGAACACACCATGGTCGTTCACATGGCGCATGAAATCTTCGTATTGCGAGCGGATGGGGCGTGAGGTCATGGGCTGATCAATTGGGTGAGTGAGGGCTGTGATGTCAATCAAGGCATTGGCCTAAATTTTAATCACTCTGCCGGGGTTCATGATGTTTTGTGGGTCCAGTGCCTGCTTGATGGCCTTCATCATGGCCAAAGCGGTGGGGTCTTTGTAATGCTGTAGCTTGTCTGCCTTCAGACTGCCCACGCCATGTTCTGCACTGATGGAGCCGTCAAACGCCTTGACCTGATCAAAGACCCAGGTGTTGACCATGTCTTCAAAGTCGCGCAGAAAAGCTGCACCGTCAGCACCTGGGGGTGCCTGCACGTTGTAGTGCAGGTTGCCGTCGCCCAAATGACCAAAATTGACCAAGCGAATGCCTGGAATTTTGGTTTGCAACAAGGCATCGGTCTCGGCCACGAATTGGGGAATGCGCGACACTGGCACACTGATGTCGTGCTTGATGTTCAAGCCTTCATCGGCTTGTGCCAAAGGAATGGTTTCGCGAATTTGCCAAAGCACTTGGGCTTGGGCCAAGCTTTCGGCCACCACCGCATCGGTCACCCAGCCTTTGTCCATTGCAGTTTCCATCAGCCCTTCAAAGGCGGTGCGTGCATGCGCTTCTGATTCGTGGTCTGAGTTTTCCAAAAGGACACACCAAGGGGTGTCCTGGTACAAAGGAACGCGCAATTGGGGATGGTGTTTGTCGACCAAGCTCAAGGCAAATTGCCCCATCACTTCAAAGCCCGTCAGACCTGCGCCTAAACGTTCATGGGCCAAGCCCAACAAGGCTACCGCTGCCGCCATGCTGGGCACTGCGGCCCAGGTTGTCAGCTGTGCTGCAGGTTGCGGATAAAGCTTCATGCAGGCTGCCGTGATGATGCCCAAGGTGCCTTCACTGCCGATCAATAAATTGCGCAGGTCATAGCCCGTGTTGTCTTTGCGCAGGCCAGACAAACCATGCCAAATTTCGCCACGAGCCGTGACCACTTCCAGGCCTAAACACAGCTCACGGGTGTTGCCAAAGCGAACCACTTGGGTGCCGCCAGCGTTGGTGCCCAAATTGCCACCCAAGGTGCAACTGCCTTCTGCTGCCAGGCTGAGTGGAAATAGGAAGCCAGCTTTTTCAACGTGTTCTTGTACGTTTTGCAAGATGCAGCCGGCTTCAGCCACCACCGTCAGATTGGCCGCGTCAATCGCTCGAATCTGGTTCATGCGCTGCAGGCTCAGCACCACTTGCTGACCCGATGCATCGGGCACAGAACCCACCACCAACCCGGTGTTGCCCCCTTGGGGCACGATGCTGGTGAAGGTGTTGGCGCAGGCTTTGACCACCGCTGCGACCTCTTGCACATTGGCCGGCCGGACCACGGCCAGCGCACGACCCTGGGCGCGTTTGCGCCAGTCGCGCTCCCAGGCGCTTAAGTCGGTGTGAGGGTCGTCGTGGGTGAGGACGTTGGCGTCACCGCAGATGCGGCGCAAATTTTCCAATAAAGCGCTCATGCTTGAGTTTCCTGGGCGGCAGAAGAATCAGGGTTGGGCAAAGGATGGGCTTTGGCCATTTGAAAGCGCCAGCGCACATGCAACGCGCATGCCGTAAAGAGTGTGACGCACAAGGCGGTTTCGATGCCAGCCAAGCCCGCAGACCAGCCTTTGTCACCCCAAGCGCGCACGACGCCTTCGATGAAATACAGCCAAATCATAAGGCTGACCCAGCGGTAGGTGTACATGCGATTCTTGAGCAAGCCCGCCAGAGGCCAGCACAAGGGCAACACTTTAAGGGCCAACCAAGAACCGCCAGGTCGAAGGGGTGCGAGCCAAAGTTCCCAGGCCAGGCCCAGCAAAATGAGGCCCAGCAGGCTGCCAACAGCCACCCATCGGGTCATTTCGATGGTCTGAGGGCTTAGAAAAGAAGAATTTTGATGAGAGTCGTTCATGGCGATGGCATCATACCGGTCATGAACCCGATTGAATCTTTTCGCACCACATTGAGTCAATTTCTGCAGTTTCCGTGGCGGCAAATGATGCGCACCTTGTGGCGCCGTTTCCGTGAGGTTCGCTTGGGCATGACAGCCAGTTCATTGACCTTCACGACTGTTTTGGCGCTGGTGCCCCTGTTTACCTTGGGTTTGGCTATTTTCACGGCGTTTCCCATCTTTGCCAAAGTGCAAGACCAGCTACAGCGCTGGCTGATCGACAGCTTGGTGCCCGAAAGTATTTCGCGGCAGGTTTTGGGCTCGTTGACGCAATTCTCCAAAAAGGCCAACCGATTGGGCTTGGTAGGCTTGGTGGCTGTGGTCATGACGTCCTTGGCTTTGTTGGTGACCATTGACCGCACCTTGGGTCAAATATGGCGCGTCAGTCGCCAACGGCCATGGGCACAGCGTGTGCTGATTTATTGGGCCGGTCTGACCTTAGGGCCTTTGTTCTTGGGCGGAAGCTTGGCCATTTCGTCTTACCTGTTCACAGGTTATTTGTCGGATTACGCCAACTGGCTGCCCGTCACCGTTCGCAGCTTGCTGGACTTGGTGGAGTTTGGTTTGCTGGTGGCCACTGTGACCGGACTTTATTACTACCTGCCCAACACCCGCGTTCAATGGCGACACGCTTTGACAGGTGGTGTGGCTGTGGCATTGGGCCTGGAGTTGGCTAAAAAAATGCTGGCCATTTATCTGGCACAGATCCCCAGTTATTCGGCCATCTACGGCGCGTTTTCAGCGCTGCCGATTTTGCTGGTGTGGATCTATGTTGCTTGGGTGGTGGTGCTGCTTGGGGCTGTCCTGGCTGCCAGCTTGCCAGAGATTGGCCTGCAGGCCAAACGACAAGCGGACGGCCCAGGGTGGTCGTTTCGATTGTCATTGGAAGTTTTGCACCGTTTGAACGCGGCGCGTGTGAACTCGCCACAGGGTCTGTATTTAAGTGACATGGCCAATCATTTGCACATTGAGCACAGGCATGCCCTGCGCGTGTTGGACGCGCTGCATGACTTGGGCTGGGTGGGGCGCCTAGAGCAAACCAATGTCAAAGTCGAAACGACGTGGGTTTTGTTGGTGGATTTATCCGCTACGCCGCTGGCGCCCTTGGCTGAAAAGCTTTGGCTGGCGCACTCTGATGTGTCTGATGTGCTGTGGCAAAAAACACAGCTGGGCCACTTGACGGTGGCCGAGGTGATCAAAACTTGATCTTGCCAGTCCACATGTCTTTGTACATCACCCAGTCGCCCATGAAGCTGTAGAGAGGTCGCTTGAAACTGGCAGGTTTGTTCTTCTCAAAACCAAAATGACCGATCCACGCGCAGCCGTAGCCACACAACAAACCATACAAAAAATACTGCGGCTTGCCTGTGATGAGCATCATGCATAGGCACACCAAGGCCAAGCTGGAACCCACAAAGTGCAAACGGCGGCACGTGCGGTTGCTGTGCTCGTTCAGGTAAAAAGGATAGAAAGTTTCGAAGCTGTTCAACGCGCTGGCGTCTTGAATGGGGTCCGTGTTGTTCATGGTGACTCCTTGCCGTAGGGCATTATTTTTTACAAAAAGCGATGAGGGCAGCCAAACTTTCTTCAGGTGCCTCCACCATCAATTGATGACCTGCCTTGACCAATGCCACGCGACCATCGCGTGCCTGTTGTATCAAACTTTGTGCCGCTTTAGGGGGGGTCATTTGATCTTTGCTGCCAAGCAAAAACAGCGTGGCGCACAGTACTTTGGCCATGTCTGTTTCACCTTGATCGTATTGGTCGCAAGCCTTGAAGCCGATGTTGAAAACATTTTCATTTGGGTTACTGGCCAAGATGCGTCGCATGAGGGCTTTGCTGCCACCCAATAGCCAAGTGCCAGGGCCTAAGGCGCTGGGTGGTGGTGCCAAGGTGGAATGCGAAAACACATTCACCATGTCGATGGCTTTGCTCGGGTTGCTGATCGAATTTTCAAGCAGCGCTGGCGATACGCGCATGGGATAGGCGGTGCCCACCATGACCAACTGCGAAACACGTTCGGGATGTTCTGCCGCAGCATGCATGGCAATCAGAGATCCAAAACTGTGCCCTATCAAAATGGCTTTGTCGACACCTGCGGCATCCAGCAAGGCGATCACACTGCGTGCTGCTTCTTGGACAGATGCAGGCGCTTTGCCGCCACTTCGTCCGTGGCCTGGTAAATCAAGTGCCAACACGTTCCAACCGTGGTTGGCAAAGTAGCGCGTTTGCAAAATCCAAACACTGTGGTCGTTGAGAACACCGTGAATGAAGACCGCGGTGGGTTTGCTGACATCGACCGCTTTGCCCCCGGTGTACACATACAAAGGCGCGCCTTGCACCGTGTAAATCATGCGGCACCTCCTGCGGCTGGGGCGGCTTTTTCGGCCGCCTTCAATGCGCGTTTTAAATCATCAATCAGATCGTCTGGATCTTCCAAGCCAATTGACAAGCGCACGGTGCCAGGGCCTATGCCAGAAGCCTTCAAGGTTTCATCGTCTACTCTGAAGTGCGTGGTGCTGGCCGGGTGGATCACCAGTGACCTGCAGTCGCCCACATTGGCCAAGTGGCTGAACACCTGCAGGGCCTCGATGAAAGCTCGCCCTTGTTGGCGTGTGCCGCGAATGTCAAAACTGAAGACCGAGCCTGCGCCGCGGGGCAGCAGTTGCTTGGCCAATGCATGGCTGGGATGGCTCTCTAGCATGGGATGACCGACTCGGCTTACCATGGCATGGGCTGCAAGGTAACTGACCACTTTCTCGGTGTTGCTCACATGCCGTGCCATGCGCAGGGGCAGCGTTTCGATGCCTTGCAAAATGAGCCATGCTGTGTGGGGGCTCATGCAGGCGCCAAAGTCACGCAAACCCTCTCGTCGAGCGCGCAGTAAAAATGCACCAACGGTGCTCTCTTCGGTGAACACCATGTTGTGAAAACCTGCGTAGGCTTGCGTGAGCTCTTCGAACTTGCCTTGTGTGTGGGGCCCCGACCAGTCGAAGCTACCGCCATCGACAACCAGACCGCCAATGACAGTGCCATGGCCAGACAAAAATTTGGTGGCGGAGTGAACCACCAAGTCGGCGCCATGCGCTAATGGTTTCATGAGCCAAGGCGAGGTGAGGGTGGCGTCCACCAACAGGGGCACACCCGCTTGGTGGGCTATTTGGCTCACGGCCGCTAAGTCCAGCACATCCATGCCAGGATTGCCCACCGTTTCGCCAAAAAATAATTTGGTGTTGGGTTGAACGGCATCGCGCCATGCCTGCAAATCGCCTGGCTTGACGAAGGTGGTGTCAATGCCAAATCGGCGCAGTGTGTAGTGCAGCAAGTTGTGTGAACCACCGTACAGGGCCGATGAGGCCACAATGTGTGAGCCCGCGCCCATGAGGGTGGTGATGGCCAAATGCAATGCCGCTTGACCGCTGGCCGTGGCAATGGCGCCAATACCGCCTTCTAACGCAGCAATTCTTTGCTCCAAAACAGCATTGGTGGGATTGCTGATCCGGCTGTACACATGGCCTGCACGCTCCAAATTGAACAGCGATGCGGCCTGATCGGTCGATTCAAATACAAACGAGGTGGTGAGGTGAATTGGCACCGCACGTGCGCCGGTGGCGGGGTCGGGCGCTGCACCTGCGTGCAAGGCCAAGGTGTCAAAACCGGGATCTGAGTAACCAGGCATGGGTTGTCTCCAAAGAGAAGCTGAAAGGTTCAGGCAAGTGCCCAAGGGTAAGCTATTGGTATTCTTAGTCAAGATTGTGGGCTATATTTGACGCTCACTAGGAGAACTCCCCATGAAAGTCAGTGACATCCTTCGCGTCAAGGGGCATAGCCTGATCACCGTCACGCCCGATGAAACTTTGGCCACGGCCATCGACATCATGTCTGAAAAAGACATTGGCTCTTTGGTGGTCATGGCGCATGGCGACTTGGTGGGCATGCTGACGTTTCGCGAAGTGATGCAAGCGCTGGCCAAAAACGGTGGGTCTCTTGGTAACGTCTCTGTGCGCAAAGCCATGGACGATGCGCCCATGACCTGCACCAGCGAAACCGAGATGGACGAGGTGCGTCGCATGATGCTCAGCAACCACGCCCGATACATGCCTGTCATGGACAAACGCATGCTGATGGGGGTCATTAGCTTCTACGACGTGGCCAAAGCCGTGGTTGACAGTCAGAATTTTGAAAACAAAATGCTGAAAGCCTACATTCGCGATTGGCCTGAACGAGATGAAATGGATGGCCCAGAAGCGCCTTCCCTCTGAGATAATGGCTGCCTATGAGCGGCAATACCTTCGGCACCCTTTTTTCGGTCACCAATTTTGGTGAATCTCACGGCCCTGCCATCGGCTGCGTCATTGACGGATGCCCCCCCGGCATGCCGCTGTCTGAATCAGACATTCAGCCCGACCTTGATCGCAGGCGGCCGGGCACTTCCAAATTCGTTACGCAACGCAATGAACCCGACACCGTGCAAATTCTGTCGGGGGTGTATCAGGGCCTCACCACAGGCACGCCCATTGCCTTGCTGATTCAAAATACAGACCAGCGCAGCAAAGACTACGGCGACATTGTGCAAACCTTTCGCCCAGGTCACGCCGACTTTACCTACTGGCGCAAATACGGCCTGCGCGATCCGCGCGGTGGTGGTCGTTCGTCGGCCCGTCTCACTGCGCCCATGGTGGCTGCTGGCGCAGTGGCCAAAAAATGGTTGGCGGCGCAATATGGCACCACTTTCAAGGGCTGCATGACCCAAATTGGCGAAGTGCCCATTGGTTTTGAGAGCTGGGACCATGTCCACAACAACCCCTTTTTCGCCCCAGTCGCCGATGTTTCGGCGCTCGAAGACTACATGAACGCTTTGCGCAAGTCAGGCGATTCCTGTGGTGCACGCTTGCGCGTGGTGGCCCAGGGCATGCCTGTGGGTTTGGGTCAGCCGTTGTTTGACAAACTCGATGCCGACATTGCATACGCCATGATGGGCATCAATGCCGTCAAGGGTGTCGAAATAGGCGCTGGCTTTGCAGCGGTCACGCAAAAGGGCAGTACGCATGGCGACCCCATCACGCGCGATGGTTTTGTGGGCAACAACTCGGGTGGCGTGTTGGGCGGTATCAGCACGGGTCAAGATCTGGAAGTCTCGATTGCGGTCAAACCCACCAGCTCTATTTTGATTTCGCGTCCCTCTATAGACACGCAAGGCCAAGCAGTCGAGGTCCTCACCAAAGGGCGCCACGACCCTTGTGTGGGCATTCGTGCCACACCCATTGCCGAGGCCATGTTGGCCTTGGTCGTGATTGAGCATGCCCTGCAACACCGCGCGCAATGCGGTGATGTGGTGCCACCTGCGCATCTGTAAGGGGCCGCCATGCCCAACGCTTCTGCTGCCAGTCGCCGGCAATTGATGCCATTTGCCGCGGTATCGGCCAGTTACTTTGCGCACATTGGTTTTTTCAATCCCTATCTGCCGCTGTGGTTGAAAGAGTTGGGCTTTGGCTTGTTGGCCATTAGCATTTTGACCTCTGTTCAAGCTGCAACGCGATTGTTCGCACCCTACGGTTGGGGCTGGCTCAGTGACCACACCGGCGAGCGTGTGAAGTTGTTGCGCTACGGCGCCACCATGGCTTTAATTTGTGCGTGTGTTTTATTCTTTGAGCTTGGGCCCATTGGTTTGGGCGTGGTGTTGTTGGTGATGTTCACGCATACCAGCTCGATGATGCCCATGAGCGAGGCCGCCATGGCGCATTTGGTCAGTCAAGGCGGTGCGTTTGATGCCAGACGGTATGGCCGGGTGAGGTTGTTTGGCTCACTTGGTTTTTTGGTCACAGTATTTTTGGCAGGGGCCTGGTTTGAACAATTCGGCATGAAGCATTTCCCAGGCTGGACCGTGCTCAGCTTGGCCGCCGTCACAGCCAGTGTGTGGTGGTTGCCGGATGTCAAAGAGGCGATGCCAGCACAGGACACCAAAGTGAGTGTGTGGCCTGTCTTGACGCAAAAGCCGGTCATGTGGTTTTTTATCACCGCCTTTTTTCATGTGCTCTCGCACATTGGCGTGTATGTATTTTTCTCTTTGTACCTCGACTCGTTGGGTTACAACAAAGTATGGATTGGCATGCTGTGGGCAGTGTCGGTCATTGTTGAAATTGTTTGGTTTTTCACGCAGGCCAAATGGATGCCCAAACTGCCGCTGACGGGCTGGTTGGTGGTGTGTTCGGGGGCCATGACCTTGCGCATGGGCCTGACGGCGCAGTGGGCCGATGTGCTGTGGGTCTTGTTGTTGGCGCAAGCACTTCATGCTTTGACATTTGCAGCCAATCACACGGTCTGCATTGCCTTGCTTTCGCATCATTTTCCAGGTCGTCTGCGCGGTCGTGGCCAGGCTTTGTACACCGTCATCGCCTATGGCTTTCCAGGGGTGTTGGGGGGCTTGGTGGGCGGCTTGATGAGCGACCGTTTGGGCTTGCAAAGTGTTTACTGGGTGTCTACATTGACTGCGGGCATGGCGACAGTGGCGGCCTACAAAGTATGGCGACTCCAGCATCCCGCCAAAGCGTTCACGCCATTGCCATGACCTACAGCGCCGAGCCCATTGCCATCGATGCGGATGTGCTGGCGCACTTGACGATGGAGGTGGCATCGGTGTTGCAGGCTGGTCAAAGATTGACCTTGCCCGGCCCCATGGTGTGGCATGCCTGGGGCCCTTTGGATGGCCCTGTGGTGGTTTTGTTGCATGGTGGCAGTGGCAGTTGGATGCACTGGATACGCAACATTGCACCTTTGGTTTCTGCTGGACGACGTGTGTTGGCTGTTGATTTACCTGGTTTTGGTGACTCGGCAGCGCCGGTGCAAGGCGGTGATGTGGATGCTTTGATTGAGCCGCTGCACGCGGCTTGGCAGTTGCTCAAAAGCGCCGCGGTTCCAAGCACCTTCGTGGGTTTTTCTTTTGGTGGCATGACCGCTGCGCTGTGGTTGGCGGCCCATCCTGAAGATGCCGAGCAATTGGTGATGGTGGGCTCGCCTGGTTTGGGCCTCACGGTGCCTGATCGAATTCCTTTGAAAGGCTGGCGTCACTTGCCCACCCAGGCCATGCAGGCCGAAGCCCATCGTCACAACTTGATGGCTTTGATGCTGCGGCATGAAGACAGCTTGGATGCCTTGGCCATGAGCGTGCATGCTGCCAATGTGAAGCGCGACCGCATGCCACGTCGCCGCCTGTCGTCAACACCCATTGTGGTGGCAGCATTGCAGCGCATCCAGTGTCCTTTGCATGTGCTGTTTGGAGAATGGGATGCGTTGTACCAAGGTCGTTGGTCTGAGGTGCAGGCCCTCTTCAAAGCCAGCTCGCCACATTTGGCGTCTTGGCAATTGGTGCAGGACGCAGGGCACTGGGTGCAGTACGAACGTGCTGATGCGTTTCAGCTGGCCTTGCTGGCATGTATGGCCGATACGGCGGCTCTTAAACCTAGCAAATAACTGTCGACACCAAAGCCCGCAATTTGGCCTTTGGCAATTTCGCCAATCACAGAGTGATGGCGGAAGGCCTCACGTGCATGAATGTTGGACATGTGCACTTCAATGATGGGGCATTTCAAAATGGCCAGGGCATCGCGAATGCCGTAACTGTAGTGGGTCCAAGCGCCGGCATTGATCAAGACCGCGTCCACTTGGTCAGTGTGGGCTTGGTGAATTTTTTCAGCCATGGCGCCTTCAAAGTTGGTTTGAAAGCATTCCACTTGGGCCCCCAATTCTTGGCCAAGCTGGGTTACTTGCGCATCAATTTCTGCCAAGGTGGTGGTGCCGTATTGGGCAGGGTCACGCTTGCCAAACATGTTCAGGTTGATGCCGTTCAAACACAAAATTTTCATGATTTTCCTCTGAGATGAGGCCTTCAAAGATCCCTAGTGAAATCATGGAATCTGGGCGCAATGTTTCGATTTTCCAATATTTGAGGCAATATCGCGCTTTTATCCCAAAACTTTTTGCCATGGCCGCTACTTTGAAAATTGATTTTGTCTCTGACATTGCCTGTCCCTGGTGTGCGGTGGGCTTGGGCGCACTGGAGCAAGCGCTGGGACAGCTAGAGGGTCAGGTGACGGCCAATCTGCATTTTCAACCGTTTGAATTAAATCCCAACATGGGGCCAGGCGGGCAAGATTTAAGTGAACACTTGACTCAGAAGTATGGTTCAAGCCCCGAACAACAAGCCCAAATTCGCGCCAACATTACCGCGCGGGGAGAAGAAGTCGGGTTCAAGTTCAACCCAGGTGGTCGAGGTCGTGTTTACAACACCTTCAATGCGCACCGCTTGTTGCATTGGGCGGGTGTCAAGGGGCCCGCGGGCAGTCAGCACGCGTTGAAACGTGCATTGCTTGAAGCCTATCAGGGACGCGCCGAGGTGGTGGAGTTGGATGCGGTGTTGTTGGCCACAGTGGCTTCAGTGGGCTTAGATGTCAATGAGGCACAAAGCATCTTGGCCTCAGACACCTATGCACAAGAAGTTCGAGAGACCGAACAGTTTTACCAACAAGCAGGCATTCACTCGGTGCCAGCGGTGATCATCAATGACAAGCACCTGATTTCGGGTGGGCAGCCTGCCGCTGTGTTTGAGCAAGCACTTCGAAGAATTGCGGCCGGTGAAGTTTGACGCATGACGCCCCTGACCGTTTACTACGATGGCAGTTGCCCTCTGTGCAGGCGTGAAATTGCGTTTTACAAAAGCAACCCTGATGCAGCGCATTTGGTGTGGCATGACGTCAGTGTGAATTTTCAAGCCAATGACGATGCAAGTTTGGGCGATGGCCTCAGTTGCCAGCGTGCCATGTCTTACTTTCACGTACGTGATGCACAAGGGCAATTGTTTGAAGGCGGTTCGGCCTTTGCACGTCTTTGGTTAGAGTTGCGAGGCTGGCGAATGGCTGGGCGTGTGTTTTCAGTGCGTCCTTTCAGTTGGGCCATCAACGTCGGCTACAAAATGTTTTTACCCATTCGACCCACCGTGCAAAAGTACTTGCTCAAATGGGATGCAAGACATTCATGAGTGCATATCAAGCTTTGGTCTTGGGCGCCACTGGGGCAATCGGCAATGCTTTTTTAAAGCATTTTCAAAATGATGCTGAGTGTGTGTTGGCATTGGGATTGTCGCGTCAGGGTGATGTGCGCTTTGAGTTGGAGGATGAAAGTAGCATGGCGCAATGCGCGGCTTTGTTGCGCAATCCATTGGGGCCCTATGGCGCATGTGAGTTCAAATACATCATTGATGCGACGGGTGCTTTAAGCCTTGACGGTCAAGGTCCCGAAAAGCGTTTGCAAGCTTTGAACTCAAAACAGCTGCTGCGGCAGTTGACGGTGAATGCGGTTGGCCCAGCCTTGCTCATTAAACATTTTTTGCCCTTGCTCTTAACGCAAGAGGCTGCGTGCTATGCCACCTTGTCTGCGCGCGTTGGCAGCATCGAAGACAACCACAAAGGCGGTTGGTACGGTTACCGCGCAGCCAAAGCGGCCAGAAATATGCTGCTTCAAACGGCCGCCATCGAAGCGGCTCGGCAAAGGCCGATGGCTGTGTTTGCGGCTTTGCAGCCCGGCACAGTTCAGTCAAATTTGTCTGCGCAGTTTGTGGCCGCTCAAGATGCAATCACACCCCAAGCTTCCGTGGCGCAGTTGATGCACGTGTTGGCGCAATTGAGGCCAACAGGTCGTGCGCAATTTGTGGATTACGCAGGTCACGCAATTCCATGGTGAGGTCCAATTGGTTCAAAGGAGACGTCAATGAATGAAGACCCAAGATGTTGCGGCACCGGAACCTGCATCATTGATCCGTCGGGCAAATGCTGGTGCGGTCAAGAATGGGATGGTGAAAAGATGGCCATGCCCAAGTTAGAGCTTGCTAGCGATGTTGCGGATGAAGCGCAGCTTTCGCATGCCAAAGATGGCACGGTGTCAGAATGAAATCAACTTTTCTGTGCTTGCTGCTTAAGCTGCTGTGTAGCAGTTTTCTTGGCATAGGTTGGCACCATGCCAATGCCAGCGAATTGGCTAATTTGCTCAAACAACCAGACCACGTCTTGCTGATGCGCCATGCGCTGGCGCCCGGTGTAGGCGATCCTGCAGGTTACAAGCTACAAGATTGCAAGACGCAGCGCAACTTAGATGCCAAAGGTCGCGAGCAAGCGCAACGCACAGGCCAATGGTTGAGGGCACAAGGTGTGAAAGAAAGTTTGGTTTTCAGCAGCGCCTGGTGCCGATGCACAGAGACTGCAGAAAAATTAGGTTTTGCTTCCCCCGTTCTTGAGTCTTCTCTCAATTCTTTCTTCGATGACATGCGGCAGGGACCTCAAAGCAATGCGAGCTTGCAAGCATTCATCGCTGGCCAACTTAAATCCAAAGGCCGTAAGGCTTTGATTTTGGTAACACACCACGTCAACATTGCAGAATTCATGGGTGAGAACGTGGGGTCAGGCGACATGGTGTTGGCCAAAGTCAGTCCGCAAGGCAAAATTCTGTCGTTCAAAATTTATACAAGCCCCTAGGCTGGCATGGCATGCCATGCCAGTGCAGATGCCCTGAACAACGCCCTCATCGGCACCAGATGTCGCGGTAAGTTTTGTCGGGGTCGTAATCTTTGGCCTGCTTGTCTGGATTGAACCGTCTCGACCCCCTGGGGTCCGTGCCATTTCCACTGAGATACAACCAATTGCCTTGGTTGCTGTAAACGTCGTAGTCAATCAATTGCGATTCAAACCATGCAGCACCAGCACGCCAATCGCAGCCTAAGTCGTGAATTAAATAACTGGCCACGTTTTGACGCATGCGATTGGACAAATAGGCCGTCCTGCTGAGTTCGTGCATACCCGCATCAATGAAGTCGTGACCCGTTTGGCCTGTGCACCAAGCTTCAAACGCTTCAGCAGAATGCCGTTGGTTCAGTGAGGGCTTTGCGTGCAAGCCCTGGCGCCTGTAGAGCCATTGCCCGTACTTGTGATGCAGCCAGCGAAAGTGATCGCGCCAAAGCAGCTCAAAGCCAATCCAATAGGTGCTGTCGTTCGCACCATGCATTTGTTCATGCTGCTTGACGGCCGCCCAAGCTTGTCGTGCAGACAGCGCTCCCGTGGCCAGCCAAGGTGACCACTTGGTGGAGTAGTCCACACCCAACAAGCCATTGCGTGTGACTTTGTAAGTGCTGGGCAGGGTGCTGTTGCAATAACGTTGGAGATGCGCCAGAGCAGCGGTCTCGCCGCCGTCAAAGTTGCCTGGCCCGAATGGGAATGCTGAGCGCAGGTCGGGCATGTGGTCTGCAGCAGTCGGGGCAAGCGCGTTGTCAAGCCAGTTTGGTCGCTGCTGCAACTGATTTGTGAGAAATGAATGCGCTGGCAGCGCAGGCAGCTGTGCAGGCACAGGCAGTGGCGTTTCGACTTTCAGTGCGGGGCGCTCCACCTGCTGCCTAAAGGTGGTGAATTGATCGGGTACTCGATTGACTGCAAACGGCAAATCAGTCATGCGCATCAGCGTGGATTGCCAAACCGTTTGAATGTTCACGCCGGCCGCTTTCAATTGCTGGACGTGCGCTTGTTCAAACGGCGCTGCAATGTCTTCGCAAACAAGCCAGGCAGTGGGCAAAGCCTGACACAAAGCCTGGATGATCTCTACCGAAGGGCCCCGCCATTGGTAAAGTTGACTGCCGTGTTCAGCCAGTTGCCGGGCTACGTCGTTCACGGCCATGCCGGTCCATGCTTCTCTGGCGGGCGACGTTCTTGGAAATCCCCATGGTGTCAATGCACGCAAGGCATCGTCGTGGATGTAGATGGGCAACAGCCAAGTTTGCAACTGGTTTGCAAGCGCGATGGCCTGCTGAAGCGCTGGCTGATCGTGCAAGCGCAGGTCGTTGCGGAACCAAAAGACAACGCCAGTTTTTGGCGGAAGAGGGGACATGTGTTGGCGTTTTCTGAATTAAAAGTCAAAGCCCATTTGCGCCGCGCTGTTTGGCCTCTGGTTTTTTGTATGGCTGCGACGGTTGGCAAATGTTTTGCGCGAGGCGTGCTTGTCAATCACAGCCTGTTTGCCGGCGCGCACGTCTTCCTGTTTGCGTCTGTCATGCAATCTGGTTTTTGCAGCGCGAGTGGCCAGGGTCAAGTCGACCAAAGGCGCAGGAATATGATGTTCGGTTAAGGTGCTGTTGCTACTGGACTGCCGCACGTTATCAGGCATTTTCCAAGGCTCGAACAACCAACTGTCGGGTACCGTTCTCATGGCGGGCAGCCATCTTCGAACAAACTTGCCGTAGGGATCGTGATCTTGCGCTTGCTTGATGGGGTTGTACACACGCGTGATGTTGATGCCAGTCGTGCCCGATTGCATCTGCAATTGACTCCAATGAATGCCGGGCTCGTAATCTAAAAACTGCGTCGCCAACCATTCGCCCACGCGGCGCCAGTGCAGCCACAATGGGTAAGCGGCCACAGACACCAACATGGCGCGCATTCGAAAATTGAGCCAGCCTGTTTCGCGCAACATGGTGACCGAGGCGTCCACCATCGGCCAACCGGTTTGGGCATTTTTCAAAGCTTCAAAATAGATTGTATTGAATTCTTGTTCACGCAAGGCGTCGTAGCCTCGGTGCATGTTATGCCATTCAATGGCGGGCTCACTTTCTAGTTTTTGAATAAAGTGGCAATGCCAATAAAGGCGGCTCATGAAAGCGTTGAGTCCGGCCTTGTGACGCGCTGCTTGCGGCGGCAGCGCGGCCATGCAAGCCCGTGTCATTTGAACCACTTCGCGCATGCTGATGCAACCGTACGCCAAGTACGCCGAAAGCCGTGAGCAGGCATCTGGCGCCGACAGCGGCGATGAAATGCCGCCTCTGTAACCCAAGCTGCGCGAATTTAAAAAACTGCGCAAGACCGCCAAAGCCAGTGGGCGTCCGCCGCGTTGGCGAAGCGGTGGATTGTGTTGCAGGTGCGCAGGCGCCGGCATTGACAAGGGCAAGTTGCTGGGAGCGTGGGCAAAGTGAATCGCAGCGGGCTGCGCCAATGCCGTCTGCATGTGTTGCTCCCAAGCCGCTTGCCATTGGTTGCGATTTTTCAGGCGCCTGATCACACCAAACTGCGGGAATTCATGCCATGCAATGCGCTGTGTTTGGCACCAAGCCTTGACTTGAATGTCTCTGGCATATGTCCATTCATTGCCAGTTTCTTCGTGCGAGTACATGGCGCTGAAGGGGGTCTCTTGATGGAGGCGTTGCAAAACTTCGGCGGCCTCACCTGTGTGAATTTCAAGGCAGCCACCCAAGCTGCGCAAATGTGCATCCAAGGCCTGCAAAGATTCTCGAATGAACTCGAAGTGTTGAAGGGCTGCGTCGGCTTGCTTCCAGTAACCAGGCTCAACAATGTAGATACAGCGCACGGGCCCTGTTGCTGCTGCACGTGCCAAGGCCGCATGGTCTTGCCAGCGCAAGTCCCGTTTGAACCAAACCATTTGACAGTGCATGCGACCTTCAGCTGCGAAGGGTGTTCAGATCAATGCCTTCGTGCTGCGCCACCATCTCCAACGCATCTTCAAACATGGCACGTGCCGAACCAGAGATGGCACTCAGGTGCGCGTGAATGCGCGCGTCGTCAGTTGATTTGTTCAGACAGTCCAAACTGTACTGCTCAAACCTGGCCAGTTGCGTGATGAGTTCGGCCACGTGTTTGGGACACTCACACAAAATTTGCGTTGAAATGCCGGCAACATGCTGCAGTGCCATGTCGTCATATTTGCGCGGTGGAATGGTGTTTGGGGTGGGCAGTTTGGCGGTCGTAGACAAGTCCGTTTGCAAGGATGCCTGAATCAATTCACCCAACTCAGTTTCTGGAAGTGGCTCTCTACGCACCACCATGCCCCATTGCTGAAGGCTTTCAATCACAGGGGCTTGCCCAAAACTGTAAAGCACGATGGTGTGCGCGGCCTGAGATTTTTCAGCCAAGCGGCGAATGTCAACTTGAACGCCTGCATGCAAAGAATGGCATTGCACCAATAGCAGATCGGGCAACCCATGCAACTGGCCTTGCAGCATCTCGTCCATTGTTCCAAAGATGTCTGTGATGTGCAGCGCGGTGGGGGCCATCTGCTGTGCAAAGCGAGTGGCCTCAATGCGACTGGCCAGGGCGGTGCCGACGATGGCCACCGTGGCGGCAGGGGCCGATGCGGTTGGCGACAGAATGTGACGCCCCTTGCCTTGGTGCTGTTGCAACAGTTGGTTCAGTTCCTGCAAACTGCATTGCGCAATTTGCCCCACGCTGTGCCCTTGGTCTGTGAGCCTTTTCATGAGCGTGGCTTTGAGGACGTCATCGTCTGAATACAACCGATGACGGCTGGCTGTCTTCAGGGGGGTGAAACTTTGGTAGCGCGCTTCCCAAATGCGCAGGGTGGGCGTGGGAACACCGCTGAGCGTGGAAACAGCACCAATTTTGTGGAGGTTCATGAGGATTACACCAGTAAACTCATTCTTTGAATAAGTATTGAATAGATAAAATGAAATATTTTGAGCATTTTAAAGCGTATTTGAATAAGTATGTTAAATTTTTATCTATTCAATAAGTCAACAAAGGCACTTCATGCTCAGTCAACGCGCTTACCAAGGCATCTTGGCCATTGCCCATGTCGCCAACTCACCGGCTCACAAGTCGGTGACGGTTGCAAGCATTGCTCAGTTTTTAGAACTGTCGGTGTCTTACACCGAGAGCCTGGTCAAGGTGCTAAAGCAGCATGATTTGCTGCAAGCGTCTAGAGGGCCAGGGGGCGGCTACCAGTTGAAACGCGATTTGAAAGCGCTGTCGGCATGGGATGTTGTCAAATGCTTTGAGCTGGACGAGGTGCTCAAAGAAGACAAACGTTCCAGCCCTGAGGCGGTGGCGGCAGACCTGCTGTACGAGCAGTTCGTGCAAATCGAACAAGATTTTCTCAAGGCCTATTCACTGAGTGCTTTGATCAGCGATGTGCCGGCCTCAGCGCGCGCTCAAGCGGCTCACAATTTGCCGTTCAACTTCAAACCATTGCCCAAGAGCTTGATGCCCGTTGCACCCAACTCTGTTTTTGACTTGTCCAAGTTCATGGACTTGGCACTGGCTTAAAGCAGCGGCCATCATTCAACGCGGCGCCCTCCATTCAGCGTTGAAGTGCTTGTTCGATTTTGCGGCGTGGCACAGTGCTTTTGGGAACCTTGAAAGCTGGACTTTTGCCAGCCGCATTTTCAATCAGCGCATTTTGGAACCAGGTGCGCACATCTTCTTCCAAACCGATGCCATGCATGAAGTTGTAAATGGCCTTCTTTAAACCGAGGCCCAACAAATCATGGTCCACACCAGTGGGGTCGATGAAGCCGATGTCATTTTTGCCGAAGCTGACGGTGGGCAGCGGAATCAATTCAATGCCGTATTCCTGAGGGTTCAAACCGACAGGAGAATGCACGGTGCAAGCAAAGCGGTGAAAGAAGCCGCTTTGGATGCAGCCATTTTCAAAGAGCTGCCGAACGTATTCCAAAGCATCCACAGTGTCTTGCACCGTTTGTGTAGGGAAGCCGTACATGAGGTACGCGTGAACCAAGATGCCCGCTTCAGAAAAGCCTTTGGTGACCTGCGCCACTTGTTCCACTGACACGCCTTTTTTCATCAACTTGAGCAAGCGGTCAGAGGCCACTTCCAAGCCGCCCGACATGGCGATGCAACCACTCTCGGCCAACAACTCGGCCAGTTCGGGCGTGAAGGTTTTTTCAAAGCGAATATTGCCCCACCAAGAAATGTGCACCTTCCTTCGGATCAATTCTTCAGCCAAAGCTTTGAGTGCTTTAGGAGGGGCTGCTTCATCGACAAAGTGGAAGCCTGTTTGGCCGGTCTCTTTCACAATGGTTTCAATGCGATCAACCAGCAATTCAGCGGAGGCCGTTTCGTAGCGAGAGATGTAGTCAAGGCTGACATCGCAGAAGCTGCATTTTTTCCAATAGCAACCATGGGCTACCGTGAGTTTGTTCCAGCGACCATCACTCCACAGTCGGTGCATGGGGTTGAGCATGTCGAGCAAAGACAAGTAGTCGCTCAAGGGCAGGCCATCCCATGTGGCGGTGCCCACTTCTTCAAAGGGTACATCGGGCTCTGACCAGTTCATCAATTGAACGGTGCCCGTGTCTGGTTTGCGAATAAAGGTACGGACCAAACGGGCAGTAGCACGTTGACCTTGCAAATGTTCTAGCAAGGCCAGCAAAGGACGCTCGCCAGAATCTAGGGTGACAAAGTCGACGTAATCAAACACGCGAGGTTCTGTGAGTTCGCGCAGTTCGGTGTTCACAAAGCCACCGCCCAGCGCAATGTGAATGTGCGGGTGATGCTGCTTGATGCACTGTGCAATTCTGAAGGCCGCATAGACGGCGCCAGGGAAGGGCACTGACAGCAGGACCAAGGACGGTTGGTGTTGCTCGATTGCCTTCAAGGTGAGTGCTTGCAGCATCTCGTCCATCAAAGTGAGCGGTGCTGCTAGCGCAGTCGCAAGGGGTTCAAACGTGGCCTGGCTACCGGCCAAGGATTCACCATAGCGCACAAATTCAAATCGGCTGTCGACAGCATCGCGCAGCACATCGGCCAAGTCGTTCAAATACAAGGTGGCCAAATGCCTCGCACGGTCTTGTTGGCCTAAGGCGCCAAAGGCCCATGCCAAGGGGTCGGCCGATTCGCCATCGTCGTAGGCGTCTAGGGCTGTAAAGCGAGGGCCTTCCGGCAAGAAGCCTCTGCCGGCAATGCGGTGGCTGAGGGTGCTGTCCTTGCCTTGTAAGAAGGCGATGGTGGGCGCGATGGTGTTTTCGTAGCGCTCAAAGAAATCCAAGAAAAAATTGACACTGGCGCTGCGTTCAGCTTCAGGCAGTGCCAGTGCTTTGTCGCGAATTTGCGCCATGCCTTGGGGGGTGAACAAATTCAAGACCAGCTTGAGCGCCAAATCTTCTTGGGTGGCTGCAATCCCGCGCGAGCGCAAAAAGCCCGTCAGGTAGGCCGTCGACGGGTAGGGCGTATTGAGCTGCGTCATCGGCGGGATGACGCTTAAGACGCTAAAGGGTTTTGAAGTCGGTGAGGGGTTCATGCACCCCTGACTTTACAGCCACTTTTGCATGAATTGGGCTTGTCCCGCCGCTGGATCGAGTTCGTACTGTTCAAAACCAAAGCGCTTGTAGCTGCCCATGGCCGGTGCATTACCACTCAGTACCTCAAGTGTGAGCTTGCAGCACCCACGCGAGCGGGCATGGGCTTCTGCGGCTTGGAGCAGGGATTGCCCCACCCCTTGTCCGCGGTGGCCGTCCAATACGGCAATGTCATGCACATTCAGCAAAGGCTGGGCCTTGAAAGTGGAATAGCCTTCAAAGCAATTGATCAGGCCAATGGGTTTGTCTTCTAACCATGCAATGAAGCTGGCCGCACCCGCAATGCGGGCCATGTCAGTGCACAAACGCGCTGTGGCCTCTGGCTTGAGGGCGTCACCTCCGCCCATCGGGTCTTGCGCGTAAGCGTCAAGCAAATAGACCAAGGCTTGTGCGTGGTCTGCGTTGAGGTAGTCAACACGTTGAACTTTTAAAGTGCTCATGCTGCGTACTCGCTCATGGGCACGCAACTGCAGAACAGGTTGCGATCGCCGTACACATTGTCGACACGACCCACTTGGGGCCAGTATTTCACACTGCTCAACGGGCGACCGGCTTGCGCAGCGCCTACTTCGCGTGAGTACGGGCGATTCCAATCAGCCGCCATCAAGCTGGCTGCGGTGTGCGGCGCATGCTTGAGCGGGTTGTTGTCTTGTGGCCAATCACCGTTTTCAATGCGTCGAACTTCTTCGCGGATGGCAATCATGGCGTCGATGAAGCGATCCAGCTCCTCCAGGGTTTCGCTTTCGGTGGGCTCCACCATGAGGGTGTTGGCCACAGGGAAGGAAAGGGTGGGGGCGTGGAAACCATAGTCCATCAAGCGCTTGGCCACGTCTTCGGCCATCACGCCGCTGGTGTCTTTCAAGCCCCGCAAATCCAAAATGCATTCATGCGCTACATGGCCTGCTTTGCCATTGGCGCCTGCGCTTGCGTAGAGCGTTGGGTAGTGATCGGCCAATCGACGGCTAATGTAGTTGGCCGCCAAAATGGCCGCCTCAGTCGCGTGCTTCAAACCTTCTGCGCCCATCATGCGGCAATACATCCAGCTGATCGGCAGCACAGCCGCATTGCCCAAAGGTGCAGCAGACACGGCGCCTACGCCGTTGACTTTCAAACCGCCGGTGGCGTGGCCTGGCAAGTAAGGCACCAAGTCTTCCACCACGCAAACAGGGCCTACACCTGGGCCGCCACCGCCGTGGGGAATGCAGAATGTTTTGTGCAAATTGAGGTGGCTCACGTCGCCGCCAAATTCGCCGGGCGCCGCAACACCTACCAAGGCATTCATGTTGGCGCCGTCCACATACACGCGGCCGCCGTGTTGGTGCACCAACTCACAGAGCGCTTTCACTTGGGTTTCAAACACACCGTGTGTGCTGGGGTAGGTGATCATGACCGCCGCCAAGTTGGCGCTGTGTTGTTCGCACTTGGCTTGGAGGTCCGCCATGTCGACGTTGCCCTGCGCATCGCAAGCCGTCACCACCACTTGCATGCCCGCCATTTGCGCGCTGGCGGGATTGGTGCCGTGGGCGCTGGAGGGAATGAGGCAGATGTTGCGATGGCCTTGACCATTGGCCTCGTGGAATGCTTTGATCACCAACAGGCCTGCATATTCACCTTGCGAACCCGCGTTGGGCTGCAGGCTGATGCCTGCATAGCCTGTGGCTTGGCACAACCACTCGCGCAGCTGTTCATCGAGCAAGGCATAGCCTTTGAGCTGATCGGCCGGTGCAAAGGGGTGCACGTTGGCAAACTCGGGCCAGGTGATGGGAATCATCTCGCTGGTGGCATTGAGCTTCATGGTGCAAGAGCCCAGGGGAATCATGCTGCGATCGAGGGCTAAGTCTTTGTCGCTCAACTGGCGGATGTATCGCAACATGCCAGTTTCAGAGTGATAACGATTGAACACGGGGTGCGTGAGGTATGCGCTGGTGCGGCGCAGACCAGTGGGAATGAGGCTGTCACGACCCTTTTCAAAAGGTGTCCAGTCGGGCAGGGCTTGGCCGCCTTCAGCAAAGCTAGACCATAGGGCTTCGATGTCGTCACGCGATGTGGTTTCGTCCAAAGACACGGCAATGCTGTCGGCTGTGAGCTTGCGCAGGTTCATACCTTTGAGCAAGGCTTTTTGCATGACGGCATCGGTTCGTGCGCCGGTGACCACTTGCAAAGTGTCAAAGGCGGACTTGTGCGCCAGTTTGCAGCCCAGTTGTTCTAAGCCCTCAGCCAAGATGGCGGTGAAGCTGGCCACACGTTGCGCAATGCGCTTCAAACCCACAGGACCGTGGTACACAGCGTACATGCTGGCCACCACGGCAGGCAAGACTTGAGCAGTGCAAATGTTGGAGGTGGCTTTTTCGCGGCGAATATGCTGTTCGCGTGTTTGCAAAGCCAAGCGATAAGCGGGGTTGCCATGCACGTCCACACTCACGCCCACCAAGCGGCCGGGCATGGAGCGTTTGAAGTCGTCGCGGCAGGCCAAGTAAGCCGCGTGGGGGCCACCAGCGCCCAGGGGCATACCAAAGCGTTGGGTGGTGCCCACCACAATGTCAGCACCCAATTCGCCGGGTGGTGTGACCAAGGTGAGGGCCAACAAATCGGCTGCAACGATGAAGGCGGCTTGCGCGGTGTGGGTCTGCGCGATGACATCTTTCAAATCGTGAATCATGCCGGCGGTGGAGGGGTACTGCGCCACGACTGCAAAGTAGTCGTGTTGTTTCATCAACTCTGGGACAAAGCCCACCAACACGGTCAAGCCCAATGGCGCAGCGCGAGTTTGAATCACTTCAATGGTTTGCGGATGGCAATCGCCGGCCACAAGGATGTTGTTGCTTTTCGATTTGACCGAGCGCTTGGCCAAGGTCATGGCTTCTGCTGCCGCCGTGGCTTCGTCCAACATCGAGGCGTTGGCAATGGGCATGGCGGTTAAATCGCAAACCATGGTTTGGAAGTTGACCAAGGCTTCCATGCGGCCTTGGCTAATCTCAGCTTGGTAGGGCGTGTAAGCCGTGTACCACGCTGGGTTTTCCAAAATGTTGCGAAGGATCACGCCGGGTGTGTGATTGCCGTAATAGCCTTGGCCAATGAAACTTTTGAGAATTTTGTTTTGTTGCGCCATGGCTTTGAGTTCGGCCAAGGCGTTGGCCTCGGTGATGGGGGCCGGCAATTTCATGGCCTGGCTGCGTGCAATGGATGCGGGCACGATGCTGTCAATGAGGGCGCGCCTTGAGGCCTCGCCAATGACCGACAGCATGTGATGCTCATCTGTTTCACTGATGCCAATGTGGCGTGCAATGAACTCGCGCTCGTTTTCAAGATGGCTCAAGGGGGCAACAGATGACATCAACATGGTGGGGCCTTCAAACTCAAAGTTCGATCAAATGAAACAAATACTCAAAACTGATGTCAGTTCGATGCAGCAAAAGCGGTGTAGGCGGTTTCGTCCAATAAAGCATTCACTTGCGATGCATCGGACAGTTTCACTTTGAAGAACCAGCCGGCACCCAATGGATCGGTGTTGGCCAAAGAAGGATCGCCACGCAGGGCTTCATTCACTTCAGTAATTTGACCGCTGATGGGCATGTAAACATCGGCAGCAGCTTTGACAGACTCAACCACGCCAGCCACAGCCTTTTGTTCAAAGCTGCTACCGACTTCGGGCAACTCCACAAACACCACATCACCCAAGGCATCTTGCGCATGGTGCGTAATGCCCACAGTGGCCACATCGCCTTCAACCAAAATCCACTCGTGCTCTTCGGTGTACTTCAAACTCATTTTTATCTCCTGTTAAATAGGTTCAGTTAATTGGGGTCAGATCACAATTAATTATCGGGGTCAAATGATCGGGGTCAGATCACAATTGTTTTGCGATCTTTAGCCTCGGTAATAACGATTGGGTACAAAGGGCATGGCACTGACTGTCATGGGTACCGCTTTGCCGCGCACCATGGCATTCACAACCGTGCCAATCGCAGCATTGGCAGCGTCCACATAGCCCATGGCCACGGGCACATTGGCGGTGGGGCCGAGTAAACCACTGGACACTTCACCAATCTTGACGCCTTGCAAGTTGTGCAGTTCCACGTGTTCGCGAACGGGCACACGCTCTTGCGCAATGAAGCCCGCACGTTTGCGGGTGAGGGGGTACGTGCCATCCAATTGGCCCAACACGATGTTGGCACCTGGGAATCCGCCAGCGCGTGCACCACCTGTTCGGCGAACTTTTTGAAGGGCCCAGTTGAGGCCTGCTTCGATGGGGGTGGTGGTGGTGTCGATGTCGTTGCCGTACAAACACAAACCCGCTTCGAGGCGCAAAGAATTTCGAGCCCCCAAACCAATGGGCTTCACTTCCGCTTGGGCCAACAAAGCCCGCGCAAACGCATCGACTTGGTCGTTGCCGACAGAAATTTCAAAACCGTCTTCGCCTGTATAGCCAGAGCGTGTGATGAACAGATCCGCACCTTGCCAATCAAACGATGCACCGGTCATGAACACTAACTTTTCCACGCCTGGCACCATGCGTGACAAGGCATCCACCGCCTTAGGACCTTGCAAAGCCAAGAGCGCACGCTCGGGCATGGGAATGACTTGGCAGCGCGAACCAATGCGCGCTTGAATGTGCGCAATGTCATTGACTTTGCAAGCGCCGTTCACAATCACAAAAATATCGGTGCCGCGGTTGACAAACATCAAGTCGTCAATGATGGTGCCTTCGTCGGTGAGTAGCAAACCATAGCGCTGCTTGCCCACTGGCAAATCGATCACGTCGATAGGCATCAAGGATTCAAACGCCGCCGCTGCATCGGGGCCTACCAAACGCAATTGGCCCATGTGAGACACATCAAACAAACCTGCTTCGGCGCGTGTGTGATGGTGCTCGGCCATCAAACCCATGGGGTATTGCACAGGCATGCTGTAACCTGCAAAAGGCACCATGCGAGCGCCAAGCTCGATGTGCAAAGCATTGAGAGGGGTGTTGAGCAAAGCGGTGTCAGCGGACAATTGAAATCTCCAAGGGCAAAGTAAAACCATGACCGAAATCATGGGTTGCCCTCGCTGTCCGCTTTACCTGAGCGATTCGCCGGTTGCGTCCTTCATGTGAAAGACCCACTGCGGGTTGCGCCTTCGGTGGAGGGTTCGACCGGATGGTCCGCCCTCTCTCTCCAGTGAGGATGCGCTGATAAACAAAGTTAACAGCGTTTGTCAGTCCTGGGTACCTGAGCGTTCAGAAATTTTGAGGTTTCCTGCGCCTTCGGTGGCAGCCTTTTGACAAGGCTGCGCTCTCCTGACGATTGAAATTATAAACAGGTCTTGAGAACCTGCCAGCACTTTTTACATGCCGGAGTAGTTAGGTCCGCCACCACCTTCTGGCGTGACCCAGACGATGTTTTGCGTTGGATCTTTGATGTCGCAGGTTTTGCAATGCACACAATTTTGCGCATTGATTTGCAAGCGATCGGATTGGTCTTCGTTCTTGACGTATTCGTAAACACCTGCTGGGCAATAGCGCGCCTCAGGGCCCGCAAACTTAGCCAAGTTGATGCCCACTGGCACGCTGGCGTCCTTCAAGGTGAGGTGCGCCGGTTGATTCTCTTCGTGGTTGGTGTTGCTGATGAACACACTCGACAAACGATCAAACGTGAGCTTGCCATCAGGCTTGGGATATTGAATGGGTTGGCATTCGGCCGCAGGCTTGAGGTAAGTGTGATCGGCCGCTGCACG